>Ga0335085_10001537_pt1 | contig 47882 bp, 45 predicted proteins | sample Lox_Sample_45_FD_206712 | JGI IMG/M metagenome (GOLD analysis project Ga0335085, IMG submission 206712) | Soil microbial communities from Loxahatchee National Wildlife Refuge, Florida, United States - Lox_Sample_4.5 | ecosystem: Environmental > Terrestrial > Soil > Wetlands | place: USA...
CGACGGATTGTCCGCGCGTCGGGACCGGTTCATGATCCCATCATACTTCATGGGATGAGACGCCAGCCCCTCATTTCAAAGATGAAGGAGCCCGGTTGGCCTGTTAGTATATGGCGGATTTCACGCAAAGGACGACCGCTTGAAGACCGCTTCCTGGCTCCTAAGCCTGCTCCTGGCCGGGCTTTTGGTTTATTCCTTCGCCCAGGTGCCGCCGAGGGGCTCCATCCGATCCCTCCACGTGGCCAGCCGTTATGAGCAACGCTCCGAGGCGGAAACGGGCATCCATTCCAAGGCCGGGGCCATCGCGGCCGACTACCGCTCCACGGATCTTTTGGCGGCGGCGGCGCTTCTTTTCACGGCGGCTCTTTGCGTCCTGTTGTTTTTCAACCAACCGCCCCGCTTCCTGGACCTCTTTTCCGCCCTTCCCCTGCTGCTACTGGGGTTTTTCCTGGCCTTGGGGACGGGTTTGCTGTGCGTCATGAAAGGCAGTAATTTCCTGGATTACGAAGGCTTGGCCGCCTGGACGGGCCCCTTGAATGCCCGGCCCCAAGGCGCGCTCGCCCTTTTGGGCGGGGCCCTTCTGGTCCTGGGAGGGTTCCTGGCGCTGGTGATCCGCTGGCTGCGCGCCCCGGGAGGCCCTAGTGGGCGTTGACCTTGGGAATGCCTTCTCCTACTTCATTCCCCTCCTGCTTTGCCTGGGGGGGTTCCATGGCGTCCTCTTTTTTGTCACCCCATGGAAAAAAGCGGCCGCTTGGTGCGTCTTCCAGATGGGCCTGGTAGTGTTTCTTTTCCAACTGCTCTCCCCCTCCAATCCGCTTCCCTTGGCCCTGGCCTGGCTGATCCTGGCGGTGACCGCGGCCCTAGGCCTTCTATTGGGAATTTTCTGCGTGAAAATAGGCGTCCGGGCCAAGCCTTCCGAAAGCGCCAGGCCCACCCGGCGGGGCGCCCGATGAAAAACCACCTGCCCGCCCTGCTGATCCTCCTGCCCCTGGCCGGGGCCTGGCTCAGCTTTATCCTGGGTTTCCTGTCCCACCGCCTCTCGCGGCTTGCCGCTTACTTGATCCTGCTCACCGGTTTCTATTGGACTGTTTCCTTAATCCCCCAATTGCTCTCCGGGGGGCCTTGGCATTATTTCCTGGGAGGTTGGGCGCCCCCTTGGGGCATCGAGCTGGTGGTCACCCCTTTTTCCGCCTTCCTGGCCTGTCTGCTCCTGCTCATCACCCTCGCGGCGCTGTTTTACCTAGGCTCCTTCAGCCTGGTCGCGGGCCTTTCGGGAAGCCGGGAATCCCTGGGCGGGGCCTTGTTGCTAGTGGAAACCGCCTCCCTCGAAGCCCTGCTCTGGGTTCGGGACGGCTTTACCCTCTATCTCTTCCTTCAAATCGCGGTCGTCGCGGCCGCCGGGCTCCTGGTTTGCGCCACCCGCCAGGGATGGCTGGAAAGCTTCCACTTCCTCTTGGGAGGAAGCCTGGGGGTTTCGCTCTTTTTAGCCGGGATCCTTTTCCTCTACTCGGTGACGGGGACCCTGCACCTGGACGACCTGCTGGCCCAGCTTTTTATCGCCAAAAATTTTTCCATGGCCATCGGCGGGGGGCTTTTCCTGGCGGGCGGCCTGGGGTTCCTTTTCGCCTTCCCGTCCCCGTCCTTCCACGGGCGGCTGCTCACCCTGGCCCCGCCTTTCCTGCTGGGAATCCTTTCCTCCGTCCTGGTCCGGGTGGCGGCCTACGTCTTGTTCTTCTTCCTCTTTTTCGTGTTGAACGTGCCCGGGCTGGCCCAACCCGGTTGGCTGGCGGTCTTGGAGTATCTTTTAACCCTCGTATTCCTTTTCGACTTTTTCATGGCGGCCCGGCAGAAGGACTTCCTTCACTCCGTGGCTTACCTGAGCGTGGCCCAGCTGGCCTTCCTCTTCATCGGCTTCGAGGCGGGAAACAAGAGCGCCCTTACCGGATCCCTCATGGAGTTTTTGAGCCAGATGCTCTCGGTGACGGGGCTCTTCCTGGCGGCGGGGATTCTCAGCTTGAAGCCCGCCGGGTCCCATCCCTTTTCCAAACTGGCCGGCCTGGGGCGCCAGGATTTCGGCATGGCGCTGACCCTGATCGTTTTCGTCTTTTCCATCGTGGGGGTCCCGCCGACAGGCGGGTGTTTCGGCAAGTACTACCTCCTGCAGGGGCTTTGGGAGAAAAGGGACTGGCCTTTATTGGCGCCCCTGGGAGCGGTGCTTCTTTTCAACCTCTGGACCGCGGCGCGGTTTTTATGGCTTCTTTTCGAACACCGGAAATTGGAATCCTTTCGGGCCCCGATACCGTTTTCAGGCAAGGCTCCGCTGGTCCTTTTGGCCGTTTTCGTGTTCTTGTTAGGAATTTTTCATCAGAATGTCATCCAAAATTTCATCGAACCCGCCCTGCCCAAGGCCTACCAGAATATCCCCCTGCCCAATGTGCCCTTCTTAGGGCATGAGGTGGAGTAACTTTTTTCATCCAAAGCCTTAAATTAATTTATGATGGGACATCCTGAGGAAAGGTAGCCGGCTTGACCACTAAGACTGAAAAGAGACAGTTCGCCCGCATTTCCTTCAAGAAGGACGTGGAAATCTTTCCCGTGTTTCCTTCCTACGCGGAGGACTTTCCCGACCTTCCCCTTTCCGGCCAGTCGCAGGACATCAGCGGCGGGGGAATCGCCTTCAAGGCCGAGAAGCCCCTCAAGGTCGGTTCGTTCCTTAAGCTGCGCTTCGAGATGGAGAAGGACCAGATGGTGGAGGCTTTCGGCAAGATCGTGTGGGCCAAAGAAAGCTTCTTCGGCCTTTCCTTTTATCCCTCCAGCGGCATTCCTGGTCACCAGCTGTAATTTCCCACGGTCTTCAGCCGCTTCATTGTCCCCGATCCGGCACAGGTGTATCCTGAAAGCCATTCCGCTTACAAGGAGTGGCGCCCATGGTCAAGATCGAAGCGGTCATCAAACCCCACAAGCTGGACGCCGTGAAGGAAGCCCTGGTGAAGGCCGGTGTGGCCGGCATGACGGTCACCGAAGTGCGCGGTTTCGGCAAGCAGAAGGGCCATGAGGACGTGGCAGCGGACACACTTACCATCGAGTTCCTTCCCAAGATCAAGATCGAGATCGTTTGTCACGACGAACAGAAAGACAGGACCCTCGACGCCATCGCCCGCGCCGCCCGGAGCGGCAAGATCGGGGACGGAAAAATCTTCGTGTCCCCCATCCTGGACGCGCTCCGCATCCGTACCAATGACAAAGGCGAGAACGCACTCCGATGAAATCCAGTTATGAGTTTTGAATTTTGAGTTCTGAGTTGATGAAAAAGTCTTTTTGAAGAATCATCAAAACGACTTTCCCTAACTCAAAACTCAACACTTAGAACTCAAAACTTTTTCCGAGGCTTCCAATGACTTCCTCCCTTACGACCCTTTTTTTAAGCCCCGAACCCCCGCCCGCCACTGAGCTCAAGCGGCTCCTGAAGCCCTTCGGTTTCCGTAACCCGACGAAGGTCTGGAAGGAATTCTCAAGCTTCGCCGAGGACCCCATTGACCAGCCCTCCTGGGCCGCGCTTCTCCCGCATCTACTGACCGAGTTCTCCAAATCACCGGACCCGGATATGGCCGCCAACCATTTCTCCACCTTCGTCGAGGCCGCCTTCGACAAGTCCCAATTATTCCAGTATTTGGCGGGAAAGCCGGAGGCCCGCCGTCTGTTGGCCCAGGTGATGGGTCTCTCCCCCGATCTTTCCTCGACCCTTAGCCAGGAACCGGGCCTGCTTTACTGGCTTTTCGATGAGGACGGCCTTTACGGCTCCTATAAGCCCGAGCGGCTGAGGGAGGCGCTGGCGAAGCAAACGGCCGCGGCGGCCGATGAGGAAGCCAAGCTCAACGCCCTTCGCCGGTTCAAACGCCGCCAGATGCTGCGCCTGGGCGGCCGGGACCTGCTGGGCCTGACCGACGTCAAGGACTTGACCTTTGAGTTGGCGGGCTTGGCCGACGCCCTGCTGGAGGAAGTCCTTCGGATCGGGAAAGACCGGTGGGGAAAGGCTCCCGTGGGATCCCTGGTCATTATGGGCATGGGCAAACTGGGGGGGCAGGAACTCAACTATAGCTCGGATATCGATCCGCTTTTCGTTTACGACACGCCCGGTGCTGACGAAGAGACCCGGGAAAAGGCCCGGCGGTATTTCAACGAGCTGGCCAAATGGATGATTGAGGTTCTGACCCAGGTGACCCCCCTAGGGAACCTCTACCGGGTGGACATGCGCTTAAGGCCCGAGGGGCTGGGGGACATGGCCAAATCCCTGGACCTCTACCTGGAACATTACGAGGCCCGGGGCCAGCCCTGGGAATTGCAGGCCCTCCTCAAGGCCCGCCCCTGCGCGGGGGACATGGAACTGGGGCGGAAATTCCTGAAGGAAGTGGAGCCCTTCATCTTCCGCAAGAACTACGACGCGGTCTACTTGAAGGAGATCCGCGAGATCATGGGGCTCATCAAACAGAAGATGGAATCCAAGGGACGGGTGAAGACCCACGTCAAGCTGGGCCGGGGGGGCATCCGGGAGATCGAATTCATCGTCCAGTTCCTGCAGTTGGTGGAGGGGGGAAAGCGGCCCCAGGTGCGCAATGCCAACACCCTGGAGGCCCTGCGGGTCCTAGGCGCGGAAGGCATCCTCTTCAAGGCTGATGCCGAATTCCTGGCCGAAGCCTACCGGTTCCTGCGCAACGCCGAGCACCACTTGCAGATGGTGCACGGACTGCAAACCCACACCCTCCCTGAAAAGGCCGCAGACCTGGAACGCTTCGCCCGGTCCCTGGGGTTCAAGGGGGACGGCGTTTCGGCGACGCGGAAGTTCAAGACCCATTACACGGGCCTCACGAGGCGGGTGCGGGCCATGTACGAGGAAGTCTTCAAGATCAAGGGCCGGCACGACGCCTTTTCCCGAATCGTGGAAGACAGTCTTTCGGGCGACGACGAGGGGCTGGAGAAGCGGCTGGAAGAGGGGTTTTTTTTCGAGCCCCACCAGGCGGCGGTGAACCTGAAGGCCTTGAGCGGGCGCTTGAAGCGCGCGGCGGGGGACCGGGGAGAGCGGTTGTGGGCGGCCTTCGGCCCGGTGCTCTTGAAGGGCCTGCGGAAGATGTCCCACCCGGACCGGGCCTTGAACCAGATGGAAAGTTTCCTCCGGGCCACCTCCCTGCCGGATTTTTACGTGCGGTACCTGATGGAAAAACCGGCCCTGCTGAACCTGTTGTTGGAGCTTTTTTCCAACAGCCTTTTCCTTTCCCAAATCCTCATCCTGCAGCCCGGCAATTTCGACATCGTGGTCAAGGCAGTTTCCGAAGCATCGCCCACTTCAATCCAGGACTACCTGGACCCGCTGGAGGACCTTTTGGCCGAATCCCGCGACTGGGAGGAACGGCTCAACCGCCTGCGGGACACCCGCAACAGCGAGATCCTGCGGGTGGGGCTGCAGGACCTCCTGGGCAAGCGGGATCTTTTCGAGAGCTTCGCCGAACTCTCCCGCCTGGCCCAGGCCCTTTCCCGGGCGGCCTTGGGGGTGGCCGCCGAAGAAATGAAGCTTCCCATTACCGGCGCCCGGCCCTCCATCCCCAAGGGTTTCTGCCTTTACGCCATGGGCAAGCTGGGTGGAAGGGAAATGAACTACGGCTCGGACCTGGATGTCCTCTTTATTTACGGCGACGAGGAAGGCAAGGACGTCGGTTTCGAGAAATACCTGAAGCTGGCCGAGACCTTCACCCAGGCCCTCGCTTCCCCCACCACCCACGGCATGGCCTACAAGGTGGACGCGCGCTTGAGGCCCATGGGGCGGGAAGCGATGCTGGTGCATTCCATCGAAGCCTACCGGAAATACTTCGCCACCTACGGGCAGGCCGCCGAACGGCTGGCCTATACCCGGGCGGTTTTCATGGCGGGCGACCGGGAAGTGGGCCTCAAGGTCAAGGAAGTCATCGAACAATACGTCTATGGCCGGGGGCTCAACCGGGCGGACCTGGATTCCATCCTGGATATCCGCAGCCAAATGGAGGAAAAGGCCAAGAACGCCAAGGGACTGGAACTGAAGGTCTCGCCGGGGGGAATCGTAGACATTGAGTTCCTGGTCCAGACCCTCCAACTGGCCTACGGTAAGGACCGGCCCCTGCTGCGGATGCCCCACCTGCCCACCGTCCTGGGTTATTTCACGGAGGACGGCATCCTCCCGGCGGAAGTCGGGAAGGACCTGTTGGAGGCCTACCGGTTTTTCCGGCTCATCGAGGCCCGGCACCGCATGGTGCGGGAGACCGCGGACGACGAACTGCCCACCGACCCGGCCCGCCTGGTGCGGCTCTCCTGGCGAATGGGATTGGGCCACGCCAAGCCCGACGCGGACCAACTTTTAGAGCGGATCACGAAAACCCAGGAAAAGGTGCGGGGTTATTTCAAAAGATTGGGGGAATGGGTTAAATTCGAAGATTAAACTAAAGAAAAAGACTGTTTTAACCGCTAAGACGCCAAGGCCGCCAAGAAAGGCAAATCAAAAACAAGGCCTTGGATTTTCAGGTTTTAAGTTCAGTTGTTCTTGGTGAACTTGGCGTCTTGGCGGTTAAATTTTGGTGGGTTTAAGAGAAAAGGGCGCTATTAGAGGGGCCCAGGTCTTTCAACAAATGGTGGTAATAGTGGTTCACCCAGTCGTTGAAGGTGTTTTCCTTGGTTTCGCCCTTGGTTTCCCAGTCCGCATCGAGGTCGTCCAGGAATTTTTCGTAGGCCTCGATCGTGTCCAGGTAAATCCACTTTTTTGTACGAAGAATGCTCTTTTTCATGTGGCACTCCGCGCGGCTGGGATTAAAGTCAGTCAGATTAAATGCAATAAAAATGCCACAAAGATTTTCCGGATAACGTGAAATAACCGGGTGAAACCAGGGCCGCTCCCGTTCGTGAAAGCCTTAGTTGCAATTTTTATTGTTGGTTTTAGCCGGTCGTTTTTAGGAGTGAAAAGATTTTTAGGTTTTGTTTTTAGGATGGTGTCAGAACTCGTAAGATTTTGTCAGTTATTACCAAAAACGTCGGTCAATTCGGGGAGCTTGGATGCCGCCATATTGAAAACAAATAAAAGACTTATGAGCCACAGATGCATGGGATTCATGGGATGAATCAAAAGACACACCACCTTTGATTTTTGGCGTAAATCTGAAGCCGTTTTTTGCTTCTGGTTTTAAGCCATCCTGTGAATCCCATGCATCTGTGGCTAAATTGTCTTTTGGTTTAATGGTGGAACAAAAAAATCTACGTTTTTACTAGGAGATGGAAATGCTTTTTGAGTCATTGAAGCTACGAGGCGTTACATTTCGCAACCGGATCGCGGTTTCGCCCATGTGCCAGTATTCCTACGAGGACGGTTTCTCCAACGACTGGCAGCTGGTGCACTTGGGCAGCCGGGCGGCGGGCGGAGCGGGGCTGGTTTTCGCCGAGGCCACGGCGGTGGAAGAGAAGGGCCGCATCAGCCCCGGCGACCTGGGGATATGGAAGGACGCGCATGTTGAACCCCTCGCCCGGGTGGCCCGTTTTGTGGCCTCCCAAGGGGCGGTTCCGGCCATCCAACTGGCCCACGCGGGCCGGAAAGCCTCCACCGGCGTGCCCTGGATCACCGAAAAACCGCTGGGGGAAAAGGACGGCGGCTGGACGCCCATGGGCCCCAGCGCCATTCCCTTCGCCGAGGGCTATCCCACGCCGGAAGCCCTGGACAAGGCCGGCATTGCCCGGGTGGTGAAATCCTTCCAGGCGGCGGCGAAACGGGCCCTCCAAGCCGGTTTCCAGGTGGTGGAAATCCACGCGGCGCACGGCTACCTCATCAACGAGTTCCTTTCGCCTTTTTCCAACCAGCGGCAGGACGAGTATGGGGGCTCTTTTGAGAACCGCATCCGGCTTTTAAGGGAAACGGTGAAAGCGGTGCGGGTGGAATGGCCCGAGAAATATCCGCTTTTCTGCCGGTTCTCCGCCACCGAGTGGAAGGAAGGTGGCTGGACCATCGAGGATTCGGTGGAATTGGCCAAGATATTAAAGGGGGAGGGTGTGGACCTGATCGACTGCTCCAGCGGCGGCAACGTGCCGGGGGTCAAAATCAACGTCGTACCCGGCTACCAGGTGCCGCTTGCCGAAAGGGTGAAAAAGGAAGCGGGGATTGCCACGGCGGCGGTCGGTCTCATCACTGGGGCCGCCCAAGCCGAGGAAATTCTCCAAAAGGGCCAGGCGGACTTGGTGCTCTTGGCCCGGCAGATGCTGCGTGACCCCTATTTCCCCCTCCATGCCGCCAAGGAATTGGGCGTGGAGGTGAAGTGGCCGAACCAATACTCAAGGGCCCGATAAAGGCAGCTATCCGCCGTCAGTTCTTAGTCGTCAGCTAAGCTTACATCTTTGGGTTTAAAGGTTTAGCTGACGGCTGCCGACTGACAGCTGACGACTGGTTTTAGAGGGTTTTGTGCGTACCGTCGCAGTAGGGCTTGTTCTTCGAGTGCTTGCACTGGCAGAGGAAGGCGGTTTTGGATTCCTCGGCCTTGAAAACCAAGGGAGTGAAGGGTGCGTGGGCCTTGTGGGAGCCGTCGCAGAAGGGCTGGCTTTGGGAATGGCCGCAGGAACACCAAGCGTAGGTTTTGCCGGCCTCCAACTCCACCTTGGCGGGGAACTTCTGGGCGATATTGGGTTCGGACATTGTCTTCTCCTTAAAATACCGGATTACAGCAGGTTTAAATTAGAGCAGGGGCGCGTAAAAAACAATGATGCCCCTTATATTTTGGGTTTCATCCAAGTAACCTTGGGACTCCATGGAAATCAAAAGACAAAGGGTCCAAAGCCTTCAAGGAGAATGTAAATGAAAGCTATCGCCGTTTTCCCCTCCCAAAAGCAAGTGAATCTCATCGACGCCCCCGAACCCGCGCTCCAGGGCCCTGCCGACGTCAAACTCAAGATGCTGGATATCGGCGTTTGCGGCACGGACAAGGAAATCTGTTCCTTCGAGTACGGTAATCCGCCCGCGGGATCGGATTACCTCATCCTGGGCCACGAGTCCCTGGGACGGGTGGTGGAGGTGGGGCCCCAAGTGAAGACCCTCAAGCCCGGTGACCTGGTGGTCACCATCGTGCGACGCCCTTGCGGCGATCCCAAGTGCGTACCCTGCAGCGTCATGCGGCAGGACTTCTGCGTGACCGGCGGTTTCAAGGAGCGGGGCATCAATGGCCTGCATGGTTTCATGACCGAGACGGTGGTGGACGACGAGAAATACATGAACCCGGTCCCTGTGGACCTGAGGGATATTGGGGTCTTAACCGAACCCCTGACCATCGCCGAAAAGTCCCTTTTCCAAGTCTGGGATATCCAGGCCCGCCTGCCCTGGGCCTGCCGCCACGACCAACACCCCCACCGCAAGGGCGAGAAGATCCCCCCAGCCGAAATCGGCTACCCCCACAACGCGGTGGTCCTGGGGGCGGGGCCGGTGGGGCTTTTAGGGGCCATGCTGCTTTGCGCCAACGGCTTCAAGACCTTCGTTTATTCCAAGGAACCGGCGGGAAGCCCCAAGGCGGCCTTGACCCAGCAGATCGGGGCCACCTATGTCTCCGGGTCCACCGTCCCGTTGGACCAATTGGCCCAGCAGGTGGGAAACGTGGACCTGGTTTATGAGGCCACCGGCGCCTCACGCCTGGCCTTCGAGATGCTAAAGTACCTGGGTACCAACGGTGTCTTCGTGTTCACGGGCGTACCGGGCCGCAAGGCGCCTATTTCCGTCGATACGGACCTTCTTATGCGGGACCTGGTCTTGAAGAACCAGGTGGTTTTCGGATCGGTCAACGCGGGGAAGAACGCTTACGTGAAAGCCATTGAGGACTTGGCGACCTTCAAGGCCCGCTGGCCCAACGCGGTCAAAGCCCTTATCACCGGCCGCTTCGCGCCGGAGAAACACAAGGACCTTCTTTTAGGCGACCCAGGTGGGATTAAGAATATTATTAGTTTTGAATAAGGCGAAAAAGCCAACTGTTTGGAGACAATATTTGAAAAGAATTTTTTCAAAGCCAATACTTGTTTACTTAATTTTTGGATCATTGGTTTTTTTTTCAGCTCAGTTTAATACTTATGCAAAAGAAGTTTCCGATGGTGACGAGGATTCGATTCCGGCTATTCACTTAGATTCTCAAGGGAATATTTCGGAAGAGTTCTGGAAATACAATCCTTTGATTGATTCCCGAGGAAAAAGCGAACCTCTCTCTGTTGTGGGAGACGAAAAGACTTGGCGTCTCATTCAGGCGGTTCCGCCGGATTATAATATTGATCCCCACGATTACAACTTCACAAACGCGATTGATATAGTCAAACAATTGCGTGCGCTGAAATTTCCGTTTTGGGGGGACTATAAAAAGCCAATAAAATTGAATGAGCGGTTCATGGTCTGGGAAGTTAATGCATTGGAATATCAGATCAACAATGAATTGACAGAACTCTATTTAATCGATTTAAAACCTCCCGTGCGTGTTTTTTATTTAACTGAGATAGCAAGTAATCACATTGGATTTGGTGTTGAAAAGTTCTCGGAAGAGATTTATGGCTTTCATTTGCAAGATGTAAACCGTAATGATGGTGAGGCTTTTTTGGAAGGGAAGTTTATCCTTATCGATTTTGATTCTCGCACCCGCAAAGAAAGAGGTCTGGGCGATCTGGGTCAAATATATCCGAATGAAAAAGATAAATTGCTGACAGTGTGTGGAGAGAATACTGGCTATGGTTTTTCATGGTGCTGGATTTACAAGTGGGATGGGAGCAAGTGGATTAATGACAGTGGAAACCATCCTGATTTTTATAAAACGTATGTTTTAAACACACTTCAACCAAGCCCTAAACACAAAGTTATGAAAAGGCCGACTTGGGAAAAGGTGAACGCGCCAATTTTGAGCGCATTTATTGATGCGGCTAAAAAAGGCGGCCCTACTGCTTTTGTGAAATAATAAGTTTGTCTTTCAGCAAGAAAAGGGATTGAAAGACAGCTTCGCTTTTACTGTGCTTCGCTGATTAACATGATTTTAGGATTTCCAATGTCATTGCCCATCAACAAAGAAACCGAATGGCTGGAGACGGACGGCCTGGGCGGCTTCGCCATGGGCACCACCAACGGCATTCGCACCCGGCGCTACCACGCCATGCTGGTCTCGGCCACAACCCCGCCCACGGGCCGGATGGCCCTGGTGAAAAGCCTGGATGCCTGGGTGGAAGTGGACGGCAGCCTCTTCCACCTGAATTCCCACATGTACTTCCCCGGGGTGGTTTCCCCCAACGGGGCGGAATCCATCGAATCCTTCCAGCGGGACCCCTGGCCCAAGTGGACCTACCGCCTTCCCCGGGGCATGACCCTGGAGCGGGAAGTCTTCATGCCCCACGGCCATCCGGCGGTGGTGGTCTCCTGGAAGCTCTTTAACGCTAAGGAGCCGGTGCGCCTGTCGGTGCGGCCCCTCTTGTCGGCGCAGGACTACCATTCTCTCCAGTTCCGCAGCGCGGATTTCCGCTTCGACGCCGACATCTTTGAGAAGACCGTCTGCTGGAAGCCCTCGTCCCACGCGCCCCTGATCACCGCGCTGCACAACGGCCATTACCACCACCAACCCGACTGGTACCGGCAGTTCCTCTACGAGCAGGAACAGGAGAGGGGACTGGACTATGTGGAGGACCTGGCCACGCCGGGTCTTTTCCAATGGACCCTGTTCAAGACCCGGGCCCTCCTGATCCTGACCACCGGGGTTGAAAAACCCACCTCGCCGGACCAGATCCACCACGTGGAGGAGATGTACGACCGTTACCGTACCCACGAGGAGGAACGCCGCAAGGCCTTCGCCTCGCCCTTGGCCAGGTCCGCGGACAATTTTTTCGTCAAACGCGACCACGGCCAGACGCTCATCGCAGGCTACCCCTGGTTCACCGACTGGGGGCGGGACACCTTCGTAGCCATCCGGGGCCTGGGGCTGGCCACGGGCCGCCTGACCGAGACCCGCAAGATCCTGCTGGAATGGGCCAAGTCCATCTCCGAGGGCATGGTACCCAACCGGTTTCCCGATTCGGGCGAAGCTCCCGAATATCATTCGGTGGACGCCTCCCTCTGGTACATCATCGCGGTTTACGACTACCTGAAAGCCGCCCATGAGGGCAGTCCCAGCCGGAAGGATTGGAGCGAGTTCCAGGCGCCGGTCGAGAAAATTCTCAAGGCCTATTCCCAGGGCACCCGCTGGGGCATTAAGGCCGACGCCGACGGGCTTTTATGGTCGGGCGAGGGGGACGATTCCCTCACTTGGATGGACGCGCGCGTCAACGGCAAGGCCATGACACCCCGGGTGGGAAAGCCGGTGGAAGTGGAGGCCCTGTGGCTCAACGCCCTCTGGGTCGGCGGCCATTTTTCAGAGAACTGGGAAGCCCTCTTCAAAAAGGGGCTGACCTCTTTCCAGAACCGGTTTTGGATGGGGGCGGGCGAATACCTTTACGACGTGGTGGACGTGAACCGCCAGCCGGGCACGGGCGACGGCGCCTTCCGGCCCAACCAGGTTTTGGCCGTGGGAGGCCTGCCCTTGACTTTGCTCGACGAGGGCAAGGCCAAACTCATGCTCAAGAACGTGGAAGAGAAACTGTTGACGCCCCTGGGGTTGCGCTCCCTGGCCTCGGGCGAGTTGGGCTACCGGCGGCGCTACCAAGGCGGCGTGGTGGAACGGGACAGCGCCTACCACCAGGGCACGGTCTGGCCCTGGCTCATGGGGCCCTTCGTGGAAGCCTGGGTGCGGGTGCGGGGCAACACGGCGGCGGCCAAGCAGGAAGCGCGGGAAAAATTCCTGGAGCCCCTGCTGGCGCAGATGGACCAAGGTGGCCTGGGCCACCTGTCCGAATTGGCTGACAGCGAGGAGCCCTTTACCCAACGGGGATGCCCCTTCCAAGCCTGGTCCCTGGGTGAGGCCGTAAGGCTGGACCAGATCGTTCTCAAGTAAATCCCATGGCACTTGATCCCGAATCCGAACGGCTCAATCTCTTCGTCAACGGAAACCATCCCTGGAAAAAATGGGGATCTTACCTTTCGGAGCGGCAATGGGGGACGGTGCGGGAAGACTATTCCTCCCACGGCACCTGTTGGGACTATTTCCCCCATGACCACGCCCGAAGCCGCGCCTACCGCTGGGGCGAGGATGGCCTTTTGGGCCTTTGCGATACCAAGGGATTGGTTTGCTTCGCCACCGCCCTTTGGAACGGCAAGGACCCCATCCTTAAGGAACGGCTTTTCGGCCTGAACGGCGAGGAAGGCAACCACGGGGAGGACGTGAAAGAGAACTATTACTATCTTTCCTCCTCACCCAGCCACTCTTATATGAAGGCCCTCTATAAATATCCCCAGGCGGAGTTCCCCTACGCCTGGCTGGTTTCTGAAAACCGAAGGCGCGGCAAGGAAAGCCCCGAGTTCGAGCTGATCGACACGGGCATCTTCAACGACAACCGGTACTTCGACTTCTTCGTGGAATACGCCAAAGCGGACCCGGAGGATATCCTCATCCGCCTGAGGGCCGTCAACCGGGGCCCCGAAGCCGCGCCCTTAACCGTGCTTCCCACCCTCTGGCTCAAGAACACCTGGAGCTGGGGCCGGGAGGGAGAGCATTATTGGCCCAAATTTCCCATCCTTCGCAAAGACAAGGGGTTGGAGATTTCCCACCCGGCCATCGGCAAGTATTTCCTCAAGGCCGAAGGGTCGCCCCTGCTGCTCTTCACCGAAAACGAAACCAACTTCGAGCGGCTTTTCAACACCCCCAACGCTTCCCCTTATGTGAAAGATGCCTTCCATGATTATGTGGTGAAGGGCCGCAAGGAAGCCGTGAACCTGGAGCAGGGCACCAAGGCCGCCTTTTGTTACAAACTCACCATTCCCGCCGGGGGAGAGCAGGTTTTGCGGTTGAGATTTTCCAACAAGGACCTGCCCCAGGCCTTCGGGGTGGATTTTGACAAGGTCTTCGAGGACCGGGCCAAAGAAACCAAGGCTTATTATGACATTAAAATTCCGTCCACCCTTTCCCCGGAGGAACGGGCGGTAGCCGAACAGGCTTATTCGGGGCTTTTATGGAGCAAGCAATATTACCTTTACCAAGTGAAAGAATGGCTGGAGGGCGACCCCAGCCAGCCGCCGGTGGACCCGGGCCGCAAAAACGGCCGCAACCATGACTGGACCCACTTTGGCGCGGAGGATGTCTTCTCCATGCCCGACAACTGGGAATACCCCTGGTTCGCCTCCTGGGACCTGGCTTTTCATACGATCCTCTTCGCGCGCATGGACCCCTTTTTCGCCAAGCACCAGTTGGTGCTCCTTCTGCGCGAGTGGTATATGCACCCCAACGGGCAGGTCCCGGCCTATGAATTCTCCTTTTCCGACGTGAATCCGCCGCTGCACGCTTGGGCCGCCTGGCGCAGCTACAAAATCAGCGCGCCCCCGGGGAAAAGGGACCGGGTTTTCCTTTCCCGGGTGTTCCAGAAACTGCTGCTGAACTTCACCTGGTGGGTCAACCGCAAGGATGCCAAGGGCAACAACCTTTTTTCGGGGGGCTTCCTGGGGTTGGACAATATCGGGGTCTTTGACCGCGGGCAACTGGCCCCCGGGGCCCTGCTGGAGCAGGCCGATGGGACGGCCTGGATGGCTTTCTACTGCGGAACGCTTCTTTCCATGGCCCTGGAGCTTTCCCTTGAGAATCCCGCCACCGAGGACATGGCCACCAAGTTCTTCGAGCATTACCTTTCCATCGTCCACGCCATGAACACCCTGGGCGGCACGGGGCTTTGGGACGAGGCCGACGGGTTTTACTATGACCAACTCCAGCACGACGGCCAGGCTATTCCCCTGAAGATCCGCTCGGTGGTGGGCATCATCCCGCTTTTCGCCGTGGAAATCCTGAAGGAAGAAACCCTCGAAAAGCTCCCGGAGTTTTACAAGCGCATGAAATGGTTCCTCCGGTACAGGCCCGAGGAGGCCAAGGCGATCCTACGCCGGGATGAGGGAGAGGCGGGGAAGGGTTGCTACCTTTTGGCCGTGCCGTCCAAAGAAAGGCTGGTAAGGGTGCTGAGGTATGTGCTCGACGAAAACGAATTCCTCTCGCCTTATGGCATCCGGGCCCTTTCGAAATTTCACCAAAACCACCCCTACGTCTGCGACTTGATGGGGCAGCGCAGTGAGATCGATTACGAACCGGCGGAGTCCCGGACCTGGCTCTTCGGGGGCAATTCCAACTGGCGGGGGCCGGTGTGGATGCCCATCAACTTCCTTTTAATCGAGACCCTGGAGCGGTACCACCATTTCTACGGGGACGATCTGAAGGTGGAATGTCCGACGGGCTCAGGCCATTGGATGAACCTGGAGGAGGTAGCCCGGTTCCTGGGCCAGCGGCTGGTGAAACTTTTCCTCCCCGACGCCCAGGGCAACCGCCCCTGCCACGGCGGCGACGCTCGTTACGCGCAAGACCCGGCCTGGAAGGACCTGGCACTGTTCTACGAATACTTCAACGGCGACAACGGCAAAGGCCTAGGTGCCAGCCACCAGACCGGCTGGACCGCCCTGGTGGCCAAGCTTTTGGAGAGCATGGGCTGAGCCTTATCTTGGGAGCGGTTACTCAAACCCATAGAAGGAATAGGGAACGCCTTTTGAGTCCTTTACCGTACTGTTGACGTAAACCTTGCCCAAGGCGCTGTCGTAGAGCCAGCCCGAGCCGCTGGTAGTTGGCGCCTGGCCCCGGACCACCGGTGTAACGCTGTTTCCAACGGGGCTTTTCCCTCCTGCCACGAAAGCCCCGGTGGCCTTGACTGGGGGAATGGCGGCTAGGTATTTGGGAACCAGGTCCTTTTCAAGGTTCGCCGGCCATTGCCCTTGATGGTCGCCGTAATAAATGGACATCGCGGACTCGATGGACCCCAGATTTCCCTTGGTCGCCCCTTCCCGTGATTTTTCCAACATCTGGGCGAAACGGGGAATGGCGATGGCCGCCAGGACGCCGAGAAAGGCAACCGCGAAAAAGGGCATTACGCAAAGGATTAAGATCAAGGCTACCTGGTTGGTGGGTCCGGTTTGGATCACCTTGGTGCCGCAAGCCAGGTCATGCAAAGCCCGCTTTTCCTTCTGGAAAGCCGGGAAAAGGAAACCCAGCCCCAGCGGGATGGCGGATAAAAGGTAAGAAAAAAAGCGGAGAAAAGACCGCAGTCCCGAAATTGGCTCACCATCGGCCTGGACTACCTTCAAGTTAAAGAGCATCTTGCCTAGGGTCTGGCCCTTCCAAGCAGTCATCAGGCCGTAATACAGGGCCGGAGGGCCCAAGAAAACGACCTGTATAAAGAAGATCGCCATTAGCCTGCCCGTATCCGGGGAAAGGTGCCTGGCGATTCGGGGTATGGCGATGGCGGCAATGATGCCCATCACCGGGATAACGGCGTAAAAGAGGAGGGAATCCACCACCTGAGCCACGAACCGGACCCAAAATCCTGCCGGAGTTTCCGATACTTGTTCTTGTTTCATAAGACCTCCTTAAATACTTAGAGATAGTGTACGAATCGGCGACAGGGGAACAGTTTATTCCAACACCCACCCCGGACCATTGTTAAAATCGGGCCATGCCGAAAAAAAAGAAGTCTGCGACACCCAAGCCCAAAAACCACTGGTGGAAACCCGTCCTTCTCTTGGTTGTGATCGCGGCCTTTTTGGCCGCCGCCCAGATTTTCCACCTGGGGGACCGGTTGGAAGCCTTAGAAAACTGGATCCGGTCCCTCGGGCCTTGGGGGCCAGTTGTTTACACCCTCATTTATATCGCCGCGGTGGTGGCCGCCTTGCCCGTCACCCTCTTCGCCTTTGGGGCCGGGGTCCTGTTTGGGACGGTGACGGGGGTAGTCGTGTCCAATATCGGCGTCACGGTCGGCGCCTGCCTGGCCTTTTTAGTGGGACGCTATTTCGCCCGTGACTCGGTGAAAGGGATTGTGGGGAAACACCCCAAGTTCAAAAAGCTGGACGAGTGGACGGCCCGCAACGGAGCCTGGATCGTCATCCTGGCCCGCCTTTTCCCGCTCCTGCCTTTCAACCTGCTCAATTATGCCTTCGGCCTCACCCGAATCCGCTTTTGGCCCTATGCCTTTTGGTCCTGGCTTTGCATGATCCCCGCCATTATTGTCTATGTGGCCGGGGCGGATGCCTTCCACCAAGGGCTGACGCAAGGAAAAGTGCAATGGGGTTTGGTCGGGGTCATCGCGGGGTTGATCCTGTTGCTGGCATTGATGGGCCCGGCGCTTAAAAAGAAAGTGAAGTGGTAAAAATCGCCCCGTCCGAACAACATTCGCCCCCACGGCCTTGATTAAAAAAATAATTTAAAAAAGGCATTCGGAAACGTTAAAGCATATTTGCCTTTTTCAAAGTAAAGCTGACAGGTTGTGACCGCGTGTTTATAATGCGCCTTCCAAAAACATGAACAACCCCAGACATTCATTTCATCTTTTGCCCGTATTGTTCCTGGCCCTTTTGGTTCCCGGTTTTTCCCGGTCACAGGAAGACATCGCCTTCCGGGCCATCAAGGTCAAAGGCAACGTCACCGCTTACCATAACGAAAATGACGAGACCGCCCGGCTTTACACCAACCAAACGGTGGACGATGGGGACAAGGTCACGACCGCCTCGGACAGCGAAGCGGTTTTGCGCATGAAGGAAAAAACCTACCTTTGCCTGGCCCCGCGCACGAAAATCATCATCCACAAGTTGCGCCAGGGCGACAAAGGACTGGAATGCCAGATCAACCTGGTGACGGGGCGGATGCTGGGCCAGTTGGACGACGCGTCACAAATCGCTTTCGAGGTGACGGCGGGAAACGTGCTTTTTCGCGAGCATGGAACCCTTTTTGAGATCTCACGCAAGGTAGATGAGTTGACCGCGGTTTCCTTCACGGGGGCCATGGTGGCCAACTTCCACGGGAAGACCAAAATGGCGAAGGATAACGAAGTGTTGAAGCTGGACCATGGCAAGTTCCGCAACAAGACCCACCACCTTACCGACGACCAGCAGGGCCATTTGCAGGCCTGGCAGGGCCTTTTGGCGGAAATCTCCAAATAAACCCCTGCGAATCAATTTAAGGTAACGCGTTACCCCGAATAAACACCGCAATCGGCCGGAATCGCTTATAATTCTTTCAAATAAAAAAACGACAAGTAACCCCCTGAACAGGTGTTGCGGGTCTTTCGCAAGGGGTTTTCATGGCTTTTCTTGACCGGGTCCTCGACCCTCCATCCTACGGGTTTACCCGTGACCAGAAACTTTACGTTCCCACATCCGCCGAAATTTTCCGTGAGTTTTTCACCAGGCTGAACATCCTCAAGTCCCGTAAGAACTGGCTTCCCTTTTTTGGCTGGGCCATTATTTTGGTCTTTGCCCCCTTCTTTTTCCTCTTCCTTTTCCGTTATTTCACCTGGCCGCTGTTTATCATTGGGTTCATCTACAGCATGGTCATCCTGGGAACCCATGGGACCATTTATCTCCACCGCTACTCCACCCACCATGCCTTTACCCTGCGCAACCGTTTTTGGCTTTTCATCCTCCGGAACCTGGTCGTGAAGCTTATCCCGGAGGAGACTTACGTTGTGTCCCATCATGTTCACCACTATATTTCGGAAAAGCCCGGTGACCCCTACAACGTCCATGGGGGCTGGCTTTATTGCTTCCTGGCCGACGTGAACCACCAGTCCATCGCGCGGGATTTCTCAAAGGAAGATTACGCCAAGACAGCGGCCTTGGTTGGACATACGGGCATGGGGCTGAACAGCTACGAGCAGTACCAAAAATGGGGTTCCATCGCCCACCCGGTCAGGACCGTCCTGCAATTCCTATCCAATTGGATCTTCTGGTTCGGGGCCTTTTACCTGATGGGCGGCATGCCGCTGGCGGTCACCCTCTTTGGGTGGTCGGCGGTCTGGGCCGTAGGGGTGAGGACCTTCAACTACGACGGCCATGGGGGCGGCAAGGACAAGCGCAAGGAAGGCATCGATTTCAACCGCAGCGACCTTTCCATCAACCAGGTCTGGCCGGGCATGGTGACGGGGGAGTGGCACAACAACCACCATCTCTATCCCAACGGCATCCGGGCGGGGTTCCTGCCTTACCAGTGGGATTACGCCTGGCTTTTCATCCGCTTTTACAAGGCCATCGGGGCGGTTACTTCCACCCGGGATTATAAAGACCAGTTCATGACGAATTATTACGAGCCCTATTTGCGGCAAAAAGCACTCGCCAAGGCCGCCGCGGATCACGCCCAAACTTAACTTCCCAGTTGTCCAATCCTTCTTGACTCCGCTTTCAAATCATCCGACAATTGCGGCCCTAACGGCACGGCAAGCCTGTTTAGCCACAGATGCACACGGATGAACACGGATAAAAAACTAAAGATTTAATCTGTGTTTATCTGTGTGAATCTGTGGCAAATGTGGATTTGCCATTCTCTTATATCTGTGGTGAGAGGTTTTTGAATGATTTCGGCGAAAGAAGTCACCCTCAAGTTTGGCAAGAAAGTCCTTTTCGACAAGGTGACGGTCAAATTCAACCCCGGCTATTGCTACGGCCTGATCGGGGCCAATGGCGCGGGCAAATCCACCTTCATGAAGATCCTGGCGGGCCAGATCAAGCCCGACGAGGGCGAAATCGCGGTCGACCGCGGCGTCAAGGTGGCCATGCTTAAGCAAGACCAATACGCCTTTGACGAATACAGCGTTTTGGACACGGTTTTGATGGGCCGGGAAGACCTCTGGAAAATCCAGCAGGAGAAAGACGCCCTTTACGCCAAGCCCGAGATGACCCATGACGAGGGTATCCGGGCCGCCGAGTTGGAGTCCCATTTTGGGGACATGGATGGCTACGCCTTGACCGCCGCGGCCGGGGAACTGCTGGAGGGTTTGGGGGTCGAAACCGAAAAGCACGACTGGAAAATGAAGCAACTGACCGGGGGTTGGAAGGTCCGGGTGCTCCTGGCCCAGGTGCTTTACGCCAAGCCGGATGTCCTTCTCCTCGACGAGCCCACCAACAACCTGGACATCCGCACCATCGACTGGCTGGAAGACTACCTGAACGGTTACGACGGCACCATCATCGTCATTTCCCACGACCGGCACTTCCTCAACCACATCTGCACCCATATCGCGGACGTGGACCGGGAAAAAGTGACGGTTTACAGCGGCAACTACGATTTCTTCACCCAGGCCTCCAAGCAGGCCCTCGACAGCAAAATGACCGAGAACGCCCGCAAAGAAAAGCAAATCGCCGAGTTGAAGGCCTTCGTGGCCCGCTTCTCAGCCAATGCCAGTAAGAGCGCCCAAGCCACCAGCCGGGCCCGGCTGTTGGAAAAGATTGAACTGGAAACCATCATCCCCTCCACGCGCCAGTATCCCCGGCTTTTCTTCAAGGAGAAGCAGCCCGCGGGCAAGGACATCCTGAACGTCAAGAGCATCAGCAAGGCCTACGGCGACTTGAAGGTGTTGAGAAAGGTCAGCTTCATCGTGGGAAACGGCGACAAGATCGCCATCATCGGGCCCAACGGCGTGGGCAAGACCACCCTAATTAAATGCCTCGTCGGTTCCTACCATGCCGAGGGTTCCACCTTGGCCCAATGGGGCCTGAAAGTGGATGAAGGTCAGGCCCTCTGGGGATCAACCGTCAAGCTTTCCTCCATGCCCCAGGACGTGAAGGAAGAATTGACCCGCGACATGACGGCGCTCGAATGGCTCCGGCAGTTCGACCCATTGGCCGAGGGCCAGGTGATAAGGGGCATGCTGGGACGGATGCTTTTTTCCGGCGAGGAACAGGACAAGAACGTGAAGGTCCTCTCCGGGGGCGAGTGCCAACGCATGGTGCTCTCACGCCTCATGCTGGAAGGCGGAAACGTGCTCCTCATGGACGAGCCCACCAACCACATGGATTTGGAATCCATCGAATCCCTCTCCACCGCCTTGTCCGAATTTACGGGCACGGTGCTTTTCTCCTCCCATGACCAGGATTTGATCGGCAAGGTGGCCAACCGCATCCTGGAGCTCAAGATGGACGGCACTTACACGGACTTCAAGGGAAGCTACGCCGAATACGAGGAATGGACCGCCGCCGAGGCGAAGCGCGCCAAGGAAGCGGCCAAGAGCGGGTCGAAAAAATAAACCCGCTCATTCTTGCTCGCTTATAATGCTCACGATTGGTGAAAGGTTAAGGAGGGATTTATGGCGGAGAATGACTGGCAAGCGCGGTTGAAAACCGGACGCAACAACGAATGTCCCTGCGGTTCGGGAAAGAAATACAAGAAGTGCCACCTGCAGGCCGACGAGAAGGCCCAAAGCGAAGCCTTAGCCAAGGTAAACGCCGCGGCGGCGGAAGAAGCTAAGAAACACGCCGAAGAACACGACCACGATCATCATGGACACGACCATCCCCACGGCCATGAGCACAAGCACGGGCCCGCCGGCCACTCCCCCAAGCCGGGTTCGCCGGTGGTACACCAGGTGAGTGCGCCCCGCAAAGCGGGCGGGGGGTCCTAAAACCCGAGTGTGAAAGTATGAAAGTTCGAAAGTGTAAACGTCCTACTTTTACACTTTTGCACTTTTTACTGCGGAACAAGTTCCACTTTCAGTAAGGAGCGATATATGTCCAACCGCGAAAACATCAGCACAGGCTCCAAATGGGAGCCGATATTGGGTTACTCCCGCGCCGTGAAGGTGGGGAACTATGTCCATATCTCGGGGACCACGGGAGCGGGACCGGACGGCAAATTCGACGCAGACCCCTACGTGCAGACCGTCAACGCCATCAAGACCATCGGGGAGGCCCTTGCTAAGGCCGGCGCATCCTATAAGAACGTGGTGCGCACCCGCCTTTACGTCACCAAGATCGCCGACTGGGAGAAATACGGCCGGGCCCACGGCGAGGTTTTCGGCGAAATCCGCCCGGCCATGGCCATCGTCGAGGTTTCCAAGCTCATCGATCCGGCCATGCTGGTGGAGATCGAAGCTGATGCTTATTTGGGCTAAGGGAAGAGTTATTAATCACCCAAGCCTTTCCCGTTCCAGGGAAAGGCTTTTTTGTTTTTAGGAGGCGGTTATGGAGCACTTATGGATTCCGGATATCCCTGTCTGGGAAAAGATATTTCGGTCGGTGGTGGTCTACCTTTTTATCCTCATCGCTTTCCGCTTCATGGGCAAACGGCAGGTGGGGCAGTTGACGCCCTTCGACCTGATCGTGCTTTTGATCATCGCCAATGTGGTGCAAAACGCCGTCATCGGCAACGACAACTCGCTGGGCGGGGGCCTTTTGGGGGCGGTGGTGATCCTGGCGGTCAATTGGGTGGTGGTTTGGGTCACCTACCGGTTCAAGCCCTTGCGGCGCCTGATGGCCGGCGAGCCGACCCTTTTGGTGCACAACGGAAAAGTCTTCAAGGACCGTATGGACTGCGAGCATATCGGCATGGAGGACCTGGAGGCGGCCCTCCGGAAGACCGGGGTGGCCAGCGTCGACAAGGTGCGGTTCGCCGTTTTGGAAGAAAACGGCCAGATCAGCGTGATCCCTAAAGACAGTTGACCGTTGGCAGTCCGCAGGCAAGAAGTTGAAATTAATTCTTCTTCGCGACCTTGGTGCCGTCGTGGCGGAACGCCTTACCCCTGGGGTTTTGGGCGGTTGGAGCCGGTTTCCGCATGAGATCGGAAATAAGGGAAACCACCTTGATGTCCGGCTTCTTCACTTCCTTGCGCAGGTTCTCGAAGGTCGTCTCCGGCCAGCCCTGCTGGAAGAAATTCACCAGCCATTTCGGGACGCCCCCCTTGGGGTCGCAGTGCACTTCCGCTTCCACATAGGTCTGGTCCGGCATGGACATGGGAACCATCTTGAAAACGCAGGTCATCACGCCCCGGGTATATTTTTTCAGTATGGGAGCCAGGTCATCCTCGGCCGGGAGGTAACTGACGGTCAACCATTGGGTGGTGGGGTCGTAATCCACTGTGACGTGGGACACGAAATCCCGGTCCGACATGACGGTGTCGAAGGGGAAGGGGATGCCCACATGGTCATATTCGATGAACTCGGTGGGGGAAAGGTTCCGGACCAGCTTCGAGGAGACCAGGCTGTCGATCCATTCAGTTCCGCGGGTGTAGTCCACGATCACTGAAGCCACCTTGTTCAGGGGCTCGTCCACGATGCCGTCGCCTTTGAAGGCGATGACCTGGCTGCCCTCCACTTTCGACCAATAAATCGTGATGCCGTTGGTTTCGCAGGATTTTTGCCAGTGGAAGTCCGAGTCCTTATGCGCGACCAATAGGGGATCGACCGCCGGGGCCGCGGAAGTTTCCGCCCCACCGCCCAGGGCGGGCAGGAAACACAGGATCATCCCCAAGCAAAGACGGCCTTTCATCGGAACCTCCCGGGAAAATTGGGAAGATCATAGCCTTTGGTTTGTAAATGTCCAAGGACTTCCGGCCCGGCCAGGGTAAACACTGGCAGCCAAGGAAGGCGCCGGAATTCGGCTTTCAAACGGGGGAAATATTAAAGGTAACTGACCTTGCTTTTGGGGGGCTCGGCGAATTCATTCGCTTTGCCCTTTCCTTTCTTACGGCGGCGGGAAGATTTGGCGGTCGATTTCTGGCGGTAATGAAGAAATAGGAAAATGCCGCCGACCAGCAGGTACATCAATCCAAAGCTGGGAGCGTTGGTGTTTCCGAAGCCGTTGATCACTCCCCCGTCGGTCAGGGTATAGGCGTGGATCAGGCCAATGAAAGAAAAGAAGGAGGCCGCGAATGTCCACCAGGCGGCCCTCTCGAATTTGCGGTCAATCAAAAAAACCATGACTGCCGCGAAGATCATCGAAGTCAAAAGAAACCCTTCGTTCAAACGGAGGATTCCCCGGATGAAAAAGTTGTCGTTGGTAAGCTTGTTGGCCATGTCCATGTTGAGGACCACCCCACCCACCCGCAAGACGTGCTCAATCAGGTAATAACAATAACCCGCGAAGGCCGGAATAAGCCCGAAGGCCACGGCGAGGGAATGTTCCTTAGGAATCTCCATGAAGGCCTGGGCGGTGATGATGATGGCGATCCAGAGCAGGATTCCGAAGATGCACTCCCGCGGGATGTAATGCAGGAAAAAGGAAACGCCCCCGACAAGGCAAAGCATGGAAATCACCAAGCCGTTCAGGATGGAATAACCGTGGCGCGCGCCCATAGCCTTCCAGCCCGGATGGCCGATGTAGATGGTGGTGGGGAAGGGGCTGCCTAGGAAGCAAGCCAGGATGGTGGCGATACCGTTGGTCAATAGGGACGGCTTGGAATCGTAGGAATCACCGGCGGCCTCGGCTGATTCCAGGTTCTGGATGGAACCCACGACGTTGAAAAGGCCCATGGGGAAGATGACCGCGAAGTACTTCCAACCCGAACTCTTCAGGAAAGGCCAAAGGTCGTGAAAAACGGGTTTCGGGGGGTAGAAGGACAGGTTGATGGGGTCGGTGGACATGGCCGAGGCGACAAAAAGCGGGTTGATGGCGTGGAAGGTCCAATAGAGAATCGTTCCTATCAGTACGGCCAGGAAACCTCCCGGCAGAGAGAGGGGCCATTTAATCCGTGAGGCGTAGGACACGAGGATCAAGAAGGTGGGCAGCAGGCCGACGATGGGGTTGGCGAAGATCTGGAAAATGAAGTCCATGGCGATAAAGGTGATGGCGATGCCGGCCAAGGCGCAAAGCAGGGCAGCGCGCGGGGTGTGTTTCCTCAGCCAGTCCCCCACGTAGGCCCCGCCGATTTCCATCAGGCCGTTCAGGAAACAAGCCAAGAGCCCGGCCTGCCAGGCTAGGCGGTAGTCCTTGGTGTCCTGGAAGACGGGAGCCATGACGAAAGAGACAAAGGCAATCAGGCTTACAGTATTGATGCCAAAGGGCAGGGCGGTCACGTCGTTGCGGTGGGAACTGATGGCCAGTTGGCGGGCCTGCCAGGCGTAGAAGAGGTTTCCTAATAGTATGGAAATGGCCGCGCCGGGTAGCACCTGGGTCGTGAGGAAATCCACCGGGAAGCCGCAGTAACTCTTGCAGAGATAGCCGATGAGCATCAGTTGAAGCAAATTGTCGATAAAAAGCCCGAAAAAGCCGTCCAGGTCGCCCCGGGTGAACCAGGGTAAGTCCCCGGGTTTCAGTTGTTTGACGTGGACGAGGAAACGGAGGAAGGTGGGGGTGTTGAAGGAAGCAAGCCGCGCTTTCAGGAAGTCCTGAAGTTTTCCCATGAGGAAAGACTAATCGCCGCCTTGGGACGGGTCAAGGCATTTTATCCCGCGGGGAGGTTAAGCGAAGACCCGGCCCGGTTCACCTTGAATTGCCGAAAACTTGATCATTCCGCAGGTGGGGTGGAGGGGCCTTTGAGGGGAAAGCGCAAGGTGACGACCGTGCCCTTCCCCGGTTCGCTTTCCAGGCGGATGTCCCCGCCATGGGCCAGCATGATTTCCCGGCAGAGGCTCAGGCCCAACCCGTAGCCCCCCGTTTCCTTGGTGCGGGACTTGTCCACCCGATAAAAGGGCTCGAAGATTTTTTCCTGTTCGCCCAGGGGAATACCGGGCCCGAAGTCCCGGATCGTTACGCCGACCCCATTGGGTTCTGCGGTCAGGCCGATCTCGACGGGCTTCCTCTGGCCGGCCGAGTATTTCAGGGCGTTTTCCAAGACGTTCTGGAGCACGGTTTTTACCCTTGCCACGTCAGCCGTCACGATCCGGCTTTCTTTCCCGTTCAGGAGTTTCAAACCCGGCTTGCGGCCCTTGTACCGCTTGGCCATTTCCCCGGCCAAGGCCGCCAGGTCCACCGGCGAAAGGGACAGCTTACCGTTGCCGTTCTTGAGCCGCTCGGTTTCCAGGATCTCGGTGAGCATGGTTTCCATCTCGACCACATCCTTGAGCATGGATTCCCGCATCTTCCCCTTGGGGGTCATTTCCAGGGCCACCTTCAGGCGGGTCAGGGGACTGCGCAGCTCATGGCTGACGTCCAGGAGCAGCTGGTCCTTGGAACGGATCATCTCCTTGATGTGCCCGACCATTTGGTTGAACTGGTCGGAGAGGTAGTTGATTTCCCCGTGGCGCCCATCAATAGGAAACTGGAAGTCCAAGTTTCCTTCGCTGACCTCCTGGACCCCCCGCAGGAGCATCCGTAAAGGGCCGAACATCCGTCGCAGGGCCATGCCGCCGAATACCATCACCAAGAAGATGATTCCCACGATGTGCAGGATTCGGTAGCTGGGCAGGCTTCCGGAGACGAAGAAGGAGATGGTCAGGGCCACGCAGACCCAGAAGAGAAGCATCAGGATCTTCATGAAGAACCAGTGCCGGGGCGGACTGACCCAGTGGGGCTTGTGCCAGTGGCCGTGGCGGTGCCGGTTCGGCGGAATCCAGGGACAACGGGTGGACCGTGGGGTGGTTTCGGAGGGAGGGGAATCAGGCCTTGGCATGTTGGACCTTTCCGATGAACAAATAACCCTCGCCCCAGACGGTCTTGAAGAATTTGGGCTTCTCCGCGCTGTCCTTGAGCTTGCGCCGCAGGCGGCTGACGGCGATGTCGATGGAACGGTTGAAGGCCTCGCATTCAATGCCCTTGAGGTGTTCCATGATGCGGTCCCGGCTCAGGACCGCGCCGGGATTATTCAGGAAAAAGAGCAGGATCTCGAACTCGGTGGTGGTCAGGCCCAGGTCCTTCTTGTTCAGGGTGGCGGTGCGTTTGGCGAGGTCCACCGCCAGGCCGTTCGATTGCAGAAGGCCGCCGGGAGACGAAGGGGCGGGTGAAAGGCGCCGGAGAACACTTTGGATGCGCGCCACCAGCTCCCGGGGTTCGAAGGGCTTGGCCAGGTAGTCGTCGGCGCCGATTTCCAGCCCCACCACCCGGTCGGTGACATCCCCCCGGGCCGTCAGCATGATGATGGGCACCTTGGAGGCCTTGCGGATCTCCTTGCAGACCTCGAAGCCGTCCTTGCCCGGCAGCATCACGTCCAGGATGACGAGGTCGGAGCCGCGTTTCTTCAATAAATTCAGGCCCTCCTCAGGGTGCACGGCAGCCGTCACGCCCATGTCGAACTTGGAAAGATAACTTTTCAAAAGGTCGTTGAGCTTCTGGTCATCGTCAATGATGAGGATTTGCTTTTTTGCGGTCATTTCTTTAGCACCTGTTTGGATTTTAGCACGCGGCGCCATTTACCCCTTGGGTTGTTACCATTTGTTACACATTTCATCTAATGGCAATAGGCTTCCAACCTAAAAAAGCCCTAGACGAAAACAGGCCGTTCCGGATCCATCTTTCGTCCGGGGGAATCTAAAAACCCTGATTTTCCAAAAGAAGTAGACGAAAATGCGGCGGAGTGGGTCCATCTAGTGAACGAGGTTCGAAACCAGGCCATGAGTGAGTTTCTTCAAGGTGAGAACTTCCAGGCCTTCGTCGCGGAGCGCAGGGTTTTGTGGCTGAAACTGGCCTACCGAGTGCTGGAAAACCGCGAGGAAGCCGAGGATGTGGTCCAGGAAACCCTGGCCGTCCTTTGGGAAAAACGCCGCCTTTTGGAGGTGGAAAACCCCGGAGCCTACGTGGCCCGGGCGGTCTGGCTCAATTCCCTCAAGCGCAAGTCGCGCCACAAGGCGCACCTGGCCCTGGAGGAAGTAGCCGAACCGGCGGCGCCGGAAAAACCCGGCGCGGAAGGAAAGGCCGCATCCACTGACCCCCGAGTTTTGGAGGAGGTCCTCAAGGGACTGCCTCCAAGCCAGCGGGAAGTGGTGCACATGAAGTACTACCTGGGGCTTTCCTTCAGGGAAATCGGCGAGGCCCTGAACATCTCCCTCAACACCGCGGGAAGCCGGTGCCGCTACGCCCTGGAAGCACTGCGGGAAGCTTTGAGCCATAAGCCTGGGCCCCGCCAACGATAACAAGATGAATTTTTAAGGAGGATGTTATGAACGAGGAAATGAAGAACAACGACAAGGCCCATGCCAACGTCTCTTTCGGCAATGGCAGCACCATCGCGGTGACCGGCATTATCGGCGGTGTGGCGCTGGCCCTGGGATTCCCTCTGGTCGTGCTGGCTTTCGGCCAGTCCCTGGGGTCCACCCTGCTGGTCGTTTTTGTGATCTCGGGGTTGGTGGTGGGTGGGCTGATCGCCCTGACCTCCGCCTTCTTCGGGCTGGTCATGCCCCGGCAGGTGGGTGGAGGTTTGCCGGGAGAAGTCAAAGATTGGATGAAGCTGGGAATGGAATGGAAAAAGTGGTCGGAAAAGGACTGGAAGGATTGGGCCGACTACGCCGATTGGGCCGAACCGGATTACCAGAATTGGACCCTGGGAGACTGGAAATCCTGGGGCGAGAAGATGAAGGAGAAATACAAGGGAAAGGGCTAACCGTTGCCTCTAAAAAAACGGGCGGGGAATCGGGCCCGAAAATGGTTTCCCGGGATGTCGGGTTTAGCGGATAGCGTTCGTCCTATGAGTAGGGAGGGTTGAAATGTTTACCCTAAACCACGGGTTGTTACACATTGTTACGAAAAGAGGAATTTATTTTCACCGGGGCCTTCCTGTATAGTTGGGCCCCCATGAGCAAAGCTAAAAAGCCGGTCAAGCGGCGCCAATCCAAGGAGAGAGCCATGCCGAAGAACGACGAAGGATCAGCCATTGTCTCCATCCAAGACGTGGTGAAGGAATACCACCTCGATAAGGTCGTGGTGCCGGCCCTGCAGGGCGTGAGCCTGACGGTGACCCAAGGCGACTTCCTTTCCATCGTGGGCCCTTCCGGGTCGGGTAAGACCACCCTCCTCAACCTCATCGGCTGCGTGGACACGGCCACCCGGGGAACGGTGCTGGTGGACGGCCACGACACCAAGAACCTGAGCGACCGGCAATTGACCGACCTGCGCCTGCATACCCTGGGCTTCATCTTCCAGAGCTTCAACCTGGTGCCCGTGCTTTCGGTGGCCCAGAACGTGGAATTTCCCCTGCTCCTCCAGCGCAAATTAACCTCGGGCGAGAGGGCCCAGCGGGTGGAAGAACTCCTGGAGAAGGTGGGCCTCGACAAGCATTCCAAGCACCGCCCCAGCGAGCTTTCGGGCGGCCAACGCCAGAGGGTGGCCATCGCCCGGGCCCTGGTGACGCGCCCCAAGATCGTGCTGGCCGACGAACCCACCGCCAACCTGGATTCGGTGACGGGCGAAAACATCATCGACCTGATGAAGGAAATGAACAAGCAGGAGAAGACCACCTTCATTTTCTCCACCCATGACGCCAAGGTTATGAGCCACGCCAACTCGGTCATCCGGCTGGCCGATGGCCGCATCGCCGACAGCAAGGCCAAGGCGGGGGCGCACTGATGAGCTGGATCCTCCTTCTCCTGCGCATTTCATTCCGCAACATCTTCTCGAGCTTTTTGAACGTCATCGTGGGCGTGATCATCCTGGCCGCCACCTTTTTCTTCGTGGTGGGTGGTTCCTTGGTGAACAGCATGGACAAGACGATGAGCAAGAGCATCATCGACTCGGTGGCCGGCCACGCGCAGGTTTACGAGGCTTCCTCCAAGGACAAGCCGGCCCTTTTCGACAACTGGCAGATCCCGGACCTGGACCCCATCCCGGATTTCTCCAAGATCAAGGGCCCTCTCCTGTCCGATCCCAACGTCAAGGCCGTGGTGCCCGAGGGCATCAACACGGCCATCGTGGTCTACGGCAATACCATCGACCAGATCCTGGAGAAGCTGCGCAAGGCCGAATCGCCCGGCACGCGCCAACCCAAGGCCGTGATCGACAGCTTGAAGGCCCACGTGCGGCAGATGATCTCCGTCGTCCAGACCGATATGGAAAAACACAATAAGATCGGGGCGGCGGGTTCGGTGGATCCCCAATCCATCCAAGATTTGCAGCGCGCGGCCTCCCCGGCCTTTTGGGCCGGCTTCGACGCCGACCCCCTCAACCACCTGGAGTTTTTGGAAAACAAGATCGCCTACCTGGTGCCGGACTCGGACCAGATCTTCCTTTCCTACGTGGGCACGGACCTAGACGCCTTCGCCAAGTCCTTCGACCGCCTCCAGGTCGTGGACGGGCAGATGGTGCCCTCCGGCCACCGGGGCATGCTTCTCTCCAAGTATGTTTATGAGACCATGTTCAAGCTCAAGTCCGCCCACCGCCTGGACCAGATTCACGAGGCGGTGACCGAAAAACGGCAGAAAATCGCCAAGAACCCGGACCTGCAGGACCTGGTCCGCCAGAACCGCCAGCAGACCCGCGAGATCGTCCTGCAGCTGGATCCTCTTTCCAGCCAAAAGGCCGTCTCCATCCTTCAAACCACCCTGGGTTCGAAGGAAACGGACCTGCCCAAACTGCTCGCCGCCTTCTTCGACACCGACGATTCCAATTTCGAGGCCCGTTACAAGGTCTTCTACGGCCAGTTGGCGCCCCTGCTGGAGCTTTACCGAATGAAGCCGGGCGACACGCTGACCATCAAGACCTACACCAAGTCGGGTTACGTGGAAGCCGTGAACGTGAGGATCTACGGCACCTTCCAGTTCAAGGGGCTGGAGAAGTCCAGCATGGCCGGGTCCCTGAGCCTGATGGACCTGATGAGCTTTAGGGACCTTTACGGCTACGTGACGCCCGAGAAGATAGCCGAGACCAAATCACTGGAGAAAGAAGCGGGAGTCAAATTCGTCTCCCGGGACCAGGCCGAGGCCGACCTTTTCGGCGGCTCCTCGTCCACCGTGGAGCAAGCCAAGCAAAAACCCATCAACGACGCGGCCGAGCTGGGCGGGGCCAAGGTGAAGCGGGTGGACTTGGCCAGCCAAACCTACACCCAGGACCAGATCGAGAAGGGCGTGGTCATGGGAGCCGCCGTCATCCTGAAGGACCCGGCCCAGTTGAAACAAACCATGAAGGAAATCCAGGCGATTTCGGACAAGGACAACCTGGGCCTGAAGGTGATCGACTGGCAGGAGTCCACGGGTTTCGTGGGGCAGTTCGTGAACCTCACCAAGCTCGTCCTCTTCTTCGCCAGTTTCATCATTTTCGTGGTGATGCTGGTCATCATCAACAACGCGGTGGTCATGGCCACCCTGCAGCGCATCCGGGAGATCGGCACCCTGAGGGCCATCGGGGCCCGCCGCTTCTTCGTGCTGGCCATGGTGTTGACCGAGACCATGGTCCTGGGCTGGTTTTTCGGGACACTGGGGTCGGTCCTGGGCAGCGGCATGGTGATCCTCCTGGGGCATACCGGGTTGGCCGCGCCCAACGATTGGTTTTACTTTTTCTTTTCCGGGCCCAAGCTTTTCCCCTGGCTCAACGCGGGAAGCCTCGTCGGGGCCTTCATCGTGGTGGTGATCGTCACCTGCATTTCGGCCCTTTATCCCGCCTGGATGGCGACGCGGGTGTCGCCCATCCAGGCCATCGCGGCGGAGGACTAAAATGAAATATTGGCTCGAAGGCGTCTCCCAGCTTTTCCTGATCGCTTTCCGGAACCTTTTGACCCACCGGCGGCGGACCCTGCTTTTGGGCGGCGCCATTGCGGGGGTGACCACCCTGCTGGTCTTCCTGGGCTGCCTTTCCTCGGGGGTCAAAGCCACCATGCTCGAGTCGGCCACCACCGTGGCCACCGGGCACCTGAACATCGGCGGCTTTTACAAGGTGACAGCCGGGCAAAGCGCGCCGCTGGTCACCGACTACAAGAAGATCGAGGACATCGTCACCAAGACCCTGCCGGACCTGGATTACCTGACGGCCCGGGGCCGGGGCTGGGCCCGGCTGGTTTCGGCGGACGCCAGCGCCCAGGTGGGCATCGCGGGCGTGGACATCGCCCACGAACCCCGCCTGCCCAAAGTCATCAAGATGGAGGAGGGGAACGTGGAAGACCTGGCCAAACCCGGCAACCTTCTCCTGTTTGAAAGCCTGGCCAAGAAGCTCAAGGTGAAGACCGGCGACAGCCTGGTTTTTTCCGTGCTGACCGACCGGGGCGTCAACAACACGGTGGACGTGCGGGTCTGCGGCGTGGCCAAGGACATGGGTCTTATGACGGCCTGGAACGTCTTCGTGCCCGAGCAAACCCTCAACCAGCTCTACCAGATCAACGATTCGGCCACGGGCGCCATCCTTATTTACCTGAAAAACATGAACAATATTCCCCGGGACATGGACCTGCTGCGCAAGGCCCTTTCGGCCGCGGGCTATACGCTCATGGACCGGGAGGCCAACAAGGTCTTCTGGCAGAAGTTCGACGAGGTCAACCGCGAGGAGTGGACAGGCCAGAAACTGGACATCACCACCTGGGAAGACGAGATCAGCTTCGTCATTTGGGCGCTGGCCGCCATCGACGGCCTGAGCTTCCTTTTGACCTCGATCCTTTTGGTCATCATCGCGGTGGGGATCATGAACACCCTCTGGATCGCCATCCGCGAGCGCACCCGGGAAATCGGGACACTGCGCGCCATCGGCATGCGGCGCCGGGCGGTCCTGGCCATGTTCGTGATGGAGGCTTTCGGCCTGGGGCTGATCGGCACGGCGGCGGGGGCCCTTTTGGGGAGCCTCTTGGCGCTTTTCCTGGATTCCCTCCACCTGCCGGTGCCGCCCGGCGCGGAATTCTTCATCATGTCCTCCACCTTCCACTTCGCGCTCAATGGGGCCCGCATCCTCGGTGGGGCCGCCGTCATCACCCTTTGCTGCACGCTGATTTCGCTCATCCCTTCGTACAGGGCCGCCAAGATGAAACCCATCACGGCCATGTCCCACGTCGGATGAAAAACCAGTTTACAGTTGGCAGTTCGCAGTCGACAGTTGAACACTAAAGAAAAGGATTCTCTTATGAAGACCCGGTTGTTGTTTTTATCAGCGCTGTTGTTGGCGCCGGGGGCGTTATTCGCCCAGGGGTTGAGCAAGGAAAAGATGGTCGAGATTCTCAAGGGCATCGACCTGCGCATCCGAAGCGGCGGCGACTACAAGGCCCTGGTCTACCTGGAGCAGCACCAGAAGGACAAGCCGGACATCGCCCAGGAGGCCCTGGTGTACCGCCGGGACGCCGACCAGAAGCTGATGATCCTCTTCACCAAGCCCAAGACCGACGCCGGCAAGGGCTACCTGCGGGTGGACCGGAACCTGTGGTATTACGACCCCACCGTGGGCAAGTGGGAGCGCCGCACGGATCGGGAGCGCATCGGCGGCACGGATTCCAACCGCGAGGACTTCGACCAGTCGGACCTGGCCAACCAGTATGAGCCTGAGTTCGTGGGCGAGGAAAAATTGGGCCAGTTCACCGTCTGGCACCTGAAATTGACCGTCAAGCCCGGTATCGACGTGGCCTACCCGATCGTGGAGTTCTGGGTGGACGAGGCCACGGGTAACTACCTCAAACGGCAGGATTTCGCCCTCTCGGGACGGCTCATGCGCACCAGCTACGATCCGAAATGGGACAAACTCTACAGCGAAGCCAAAAAGGGCTACCAGTGGTTCCCGCACGAGATCCACATCTACGATGAGATCGACAAGGGCAATTCCACCCTGGTCATCATCCAGTCGGTGGACCTGTCGCCCCTGCCGGAGAACATGTTCACGAAAGCGTGGCTTGAAACCAAAAGCCGGTAACCACGAAAAAAATCTCTTTTAGCCACAGATGCACACAGATTCACACAGATATAATTTAAGGACCGAACAAATTATTTTGATTTTTTTAAGCCATCCGTGTTCATCTGTGTGCATCTGTGGCTAAACTGATTTTGTCGTTCGGAGTAAGCATTTAAGGAGTGCCGAATGAAAAATTTATTTTTTCTCGTGAATCTTCTATGGCTGGTTTCGAGTTTTACCTTGGCCGATGACCGGCCGTCCGAAAGCGAGATGTTCGGCGGCACCTCCGCCACGGCGACTCCCGCGTCAACGCCGGCCACCGCCCTCAGCGGGGACACGATGGCGGGTAAGCCCCACAACCTTTTAACCGCCGCGGAGGAGAACACCCAGATCGGCGGCACCCTTTCCACCGAGGCGGATTATTACCTCCAGAAGGGAACTTCCCTGGACCAGGACCTCATCAGCAATCCCAACATCCTTTTCCTCTACCTGGATTCCAAACTGGAGAACGACAACCGGGTCTTCGCCCGAATCCGGGCCTTTTACGACCCCACGGGCGTTTCCAGCGGCAACCCCAACGCCAGCAGCTACACCAACCCCTACGGCTTCGGCCTGCAGAACAGCGACAACCTCTCGGTACAGCTTCAGGAACTGCGCGTCTCGGCCAACCTTGCCCACGAGGTCTTCCTCACGATCGGCCGCCAGAAGGTGAAGTACGGGGCGGCCAAGTTCTTCAACCCCACCGATTTCCTCAACTCCCAGCCCTACGACTTTTTCCTGCCCTCGGACGAGCGCACGGGCGTGGACATGGTCATGGCCCAAATCCCCTCGGGCACGGCCAACCTCTACCTCACCGGGCTTCCCGGCAACCCCACCAACGGCAACCCGGCGGGCGGTTATTTCCGTGGGGAAGTGGGCTACGACAGCTTCGCCTTCCTGGAAAGCGGGGAAATCTCCCTTTCGGGCTACCTGCCCAAGGGCCAGCCGGGCCGGGGGGGATTCGACATTTCCCAGGGAATCGGGGACTTGGATGCCTATTTCGAGGGCGCGGCGGGACAGGACACCACCGGGAATTGGAAAGGGGCTTTCAGCACGGGAGCCAGCTGGGAAATCCGTTACGCCGAGGAACAGTCCCAAACCCTCACCCTGGAGGCCGAATATGCCAACTACCCGACTTTGAGCGCGGGGTCAAGTTTCGGGAGCTATTCCTCCACGCAATTCGGCATCTTCGCCCTGAACCTGGCCAGTCCCTTCAAGTGGACTGACATGACCTTCGCGGAAACCAACCTTTACGATTTCAACGGCCAAAGCGGATATTCCCGGCTGGATGCCATCTGCCAGTTCACGGACCGCATCGACGGCCGGGCCTATGTTTCGGCTCCCTGGGGCAACACGGGCGGAACCTTCAGCCAAACCAATCTCCTGGCGCAGACCGGCGCCCGGATGGATGTGAGCTTCTAAGCGGCAAGGAGGGTCCATGGAATTCAAACGGAAGATGACCAAGCGCTATCCCAACGGGGAGATCACCGTCATCTGGCAGCCGCACCTTTGCGTCCACTCCGGCCTTTGCGCGGCAGGGCTCCCCAAGGTCTTCGACCCCAAGCGGCGGCCCTGGGTGGACCCCCACGCGGCCGGGACCATCGAGATCCGCAACCAAGTGATCATGTGCCCCTCCGGCGCCCTCACGCTGGACCCTCCCCCCAAGCTTGAGGACTTGAAGCCACCTACGATGTAAATGCCGAAACACAAAAGAAGATTCCGCCAAAACTCCAAACCTGTTTAGCCACAGATTCACACAGATGGCTTAAAAACGTAATCAAAGTCTTTTATCCAATTCTCAAATCCTATCTGTGTTCATCCCATTCATCTGTGGCGAAAATTTTTTCTTTTTGGCGTTACAGCTTGTTACAAAGTGAAACAGCCCCGAAAAGCTTTCCCGCCTCACGCGCCTTAAAGTCTCAATAGAGGGAGTCATTCATCCCCATTTCAGCTTTAAGGAGATTCATCATGGAACTGAACGAACAAGACAAGGAACGCATCGTCGCGGAGGAAAAACTCCGCATGGAGACCCGTAAGGAGTACTTCAAGGAGCATTTCGGCGGTATGCACGGAATGGGCCGCTGGGGCGGAGGCTGGCACGGCTACGGCTGCCATGGCTACCGCTGCGGAGGCTTTGGATTCTTCAAAGGCTTGCTGTTGGCCGCGGTCATTTTCGGCTTCTTCCACCTATGGCACCACCCCTATTGCGGCGCTCCCGGCTACTACGGCTATCCCTACCCCGCCCCGCAGTCGGCCCCCGCGCCCCAACCGCAGTCGAAAAGCTAAGCCAGGGAGGAAACCCATGAAAGTACTCGTCATCGGATCAACAGGCCGCACGGGCCGGCTGGCCGTGCGGCGGCTTTTGGATGGAGGCCATGAAGTCACGGCCTTCGCCCGCAATCCACTGGCCCTTTCCCAGGAGGGAAGGGGCCTTAAGGTTTTCCAGGGCGATACACGGGACCCGGACGCCCTCGACGCGGCCATGGAAGGGCAGGAAGCGGTCTTCTGCGCCATCGGCCCCCGGTCCCTGGGCAAAACCGACCTGCAGGAAAAGACCCTGCGGAACGTCGTGGCGGCCATGGAGAAGCACGGGGTCAAGCGTATTGTGAACCTCTCAGCCTGGGGTTGCGGGGACAGCCGCACCCGGGCGCCTTTCTTTTTCCGGGCGGTGATCATCCCCTTGTTGCTCAAGGGAATCTTCGAGGACAAGGAAAGGGGCGAGGCCCATCTCTTGTCCAGCCCCCTGGAATTCATCAACGTGAGGCCGGGCCGGCTTCTCACCTCCCCGGCCAAAGGCGGGGTGCGCGCTTCCCTGGAACCGGACGGCTTGAAGGCCTCCCTCACTTACGAAGACCTGGCGGCCTTCATGGTGCGCCAACTCACCGAAAACCAGTGGGTGCGGCGCTCCCCCCTGGTGGGCTACTAAAAAGCCCCAAACTCACCGTTTGCCACCTCCTTTGGGATGGGCGCCGAAATCCCCGCCCGTCCCAAAATCGATTTCAACCGTCCGTTAGGAAAAAGGTTTCGAAGGTTACGGATGGGAAAAAAGAAAGAGAGGTATTGACATCACTACTGATAATCAGTACTACTGATGATCACTGATGTGAACGAAAGGCGCAAGGCGGGTCATGATCGTCAAAAAAATGGAAAAAAGGCCGGAAGAAACCCAGGAGGGGGAATTGGGCCTCTCCGAAATCCTCCTGGGCCGCACCGGCTTCCTCCTTAAGAAAGCCGCCCACCGGATCCAGGAAGCCTACGAGGGGCGCCTGGCCCCCCTGGGGCTGGCGGGCAAGCACTACGGTGTTTTGTCGGTTTTGGAGGAGCGGGGCTCCATCACCCAGCACGAGATCGGCAAGTGCGTTTACGTGGACCGCACCACCATGGTGGGCATTATCGACGACCTGGAGAAGAAGGGGCTGGTGGAGCGCAAGGAGCACCCGACCGACCGCCGCTCCCACGCGGTTTACCTGACATCCAAGGGCAAGGAGGCTGTGGGAAAGGCCCACCACCTGGCATTGACGGTGGACCGGCAGTTTTTGGAATGCCTTTCGGCCAAGGAGCAGAAGGAACTCCGGCAAATCCTAAGAAAGCTGGTCGTGGCGCATTATTCGTCAACCAAAGCAGTTGAAAGAGGGGAAGGATGAATAGAACGGCAAGGTTGTTCCTCATTCTAGCGGTTTCGGCGGCTTCCCTCGCGGGGGCCCAGGACAATTCCGCCCCGGTTTCGGGAGCCGCGGGCAACCTCACCTTGGAACAAGCCCAGAAGGAAGCCCTACAAAATTCCCCGGACTACCGCGCGGCCCAGGACGCGGAAAAAGAGGCGGGTTGGGAGCAACTGGAGGCGTTCTCCGAAGGATTTCTTCCCCATGTGACCGCCAGCGGAAAACATTTTTTCGACGTGAATTATTCCTTTGAGCAAGTGAGCTTCAACAGCCCTTTTATACCGTTTCCCGAAAACTTCCCGAAGACCTCGGCCGCCCTGGACGCCGACTTCGACTTGTTCGATGGTTTCCGGAACATCCACCGGCTGGACGCGGCCAACAACGGCCATGAGGCGAAAAAGGTCCTTTCCGATTACGCCCTGATCCGGCTCCAGGAGGACGTGCGGTTCAAGTTTTACGCCTCCATAGCCTCCCAGCTTCTCTCGGACATGGCGGACGAGAACGTGAAGACCCTGGAAAGCCATCTGAACATCGTGGAGGACCAGCTGGCCAACGGCCAGGCCACCAAGTACGACCAGCTGCGGGTGGACGTGCAGTTGTCCGAGGCCAAGTCGGAGGCCGTTTCCTACCACGACAACGTGGCCTTGGCCCGGGAGGCCCTGGCCCGGTCCATGGGGCTCAAGGCCGATTCACGGGCCCTGACCGGCGAGCTGCCCGTGCTGGACCTGGACGCCTTGATGCAGGACGTGGAGGCCATCGACATCACCCAAAGCCCCCAGTTGAGGGCCGAGCAGCTCCAATCCCTGGCCGCGGCCGACCAAAGCGCCGCCGCGGGCGCCTCCCTTTGGGTGCCCCGCATCTCGCTGATCGGCGAATACCAGTGGTACAACGAGCAATCCCTGACCTTTGGGAATTCCGCACCGAGCGACTTGAATACCTACCCGGGAAGCTACTTCTTTGGGGCGACCGCCACCTGGAACATCCTGGACGGCGGGGAATCGGTGGCCAAGGCCAACGAAGCCGACGAGAGGGCCAAGCAAGCCAAGGATAACTACGAAGCCGCCCAGCTCCAGACGCCTTACGATTTCGACTATTGGAAGAGGCACCTGGCTTCCAGCGTGGCCCTTTACCGGACGCAGCTGAAAAACGTGGACGAGGCCAAGGAAAGCGCGCGGCTGGCCACGGTGGGTTATAAGGCGGGCACCCGCACCACCACCGACGTGCTGGACGCGGAAGTGGAGGAGTACCGGGCTTCCGCCGAACTGGTGCAGGCCCAATTGGGAGCCTTGGAGGCCCTCATTAATTTGGAACTTTTAACAGGAAAGAGGTTGAGCCATGACTAAGACGACGCCGTCCCCTACCCCAGCTCCCGAGAACGGGAAAAAGAAAAACATCTTCCGCATCGTCATCGCGGCGGCCGTCCTCATCGGGGTTTATTTCGCCATCAACGCCTACCGTTTTGAGGGCACGGACGACGCCTATGTGGAGGCCCACGCCCTCATGCTGGCGCCCCGCATCGGCGGAACGGTCACCCAAGTGCTGGTGAAGGAGAACGAAAAGGTGTCCAAGGGAGTGACCCTTGCCCAATTGGACAACCAGGATTACACCACGGCCATGAACCAGGTCCTGGGCGACCAGAATTCGGTGCAGGCCGAACTGGTGCAGGCCGGCAACGACCTGCAGCGCATCAAGAAGCTCTACGAGGACCAGGCGGTTTCCAAGGCGGACCTGGACGCGGCCCAGGCCAAGTACGGCAACCTCGTCAACCGGCTCAAGGCCGATCAGGCCAAGGTGGCCCAGGCCCAGCTCAACCTGAGTTATACCAACATCATCGCGCCCGAGGACGGCACCATCGCCAAGAAATCGGTGGAGGTGGGCATGGTGGTTCCTCCCGGCCAGGCCCTTTTCGGTTTTGTTTCCTCCAAGGAGCGCTGGGTGGAGGCCAACTTCAAGGAAACCCAGCTTGCGCGCATCAAGCCCGGCCAGAAGGTGGACGTGAACGTGGATGCCATCCCGGGAAAAACCTTTCACGGCGTGGTGGACAGCATCGGGTCGGCCACCGGGTCCACCTTTACTTTGCTGCCGCCCGACAATTCCACGGGTAATTTCACCAAGGTGGTCCAGCGCGTGCCGGTGAAGATCGTTTTGCCCGATTTGACGCCGGAGGAGATCGGTCGCCTAGCGGCGGGATTGTCCGCCGTGGTTGACGTGCACATTCACTAATTTAAGTGAAACGCCGTCATTGCGGGGAATGACCGCAAAGAGGTTTGGTGATGAGTGATTACAAGGGCACCACAGGCTCGGGGGCGACTTGGGAGGAGACCTACCAACAAACTCCCCCCGGGGACTTGCCTTGGAACGCGGGCACGGTGGATGGTGATCTAAAGGACTTATTGACCGAGCTTTCCCTGGACTCGGGCAAGGCCTTCGACCTGGGATGCGGCCCGGGCCACGACGCGGCTTACCTGGCCGGCCAAGGATGGAAAGTGACGGCGGTGGACCTTTCCCCCACCGCGGTGAGGATGGCGAAGGAAGCGGCCGCCAAGGCCGGTGTGGAAGAAAAAATACAATTCACCACCGCCGACGTGCTGACGCTGAAGGGGACGGGTGACGCGGCCTTGGTGCATGACCGGGGATGTTTCCATACCCTTCCCTCGGATAAGTGGGCGGATTACACAAAAGTTGTTTCAGGGCTATTGAGGAAGGGCGGCGTCCTGGCGCTCAAGGTGTTCAGCTTCAAGGAGCCTAAGCGGACGGATGGCTCGGGCCCTTTCCGGTTTACGGAGGAGAAGCTTCAGGAAGTTTTTGAGGATAACTTCGAACTGACGGCGGTCAAAGAGACGATTTTCCACGGACCCCGCGAGCCTTACGCGCTTTTCGGGGTGTTCCGGAAAAGATAAAGGAAATTCGAAACAGGGTACACGGAGTTAAAACGGAAACGGAAAGACAAGTCTTTTTTACCACAGATGGCAAGAAGCGATTTGTTTAGTTCTTAAATCTTATTTGTGTTTATCCGTGTGCATCCGTGGCCCAATTGATTTTGCTTTCGCGGCGGTGGAAGTTTCAGGAGGCTGAAATGGAACAAGAACAATACATCCCAGGGGCCTGCAATATCGGGCCGGAAGAACGCCGGATGCGGAAAATCGGGGGATGGGCCGGGATCGGCCTTTTCCTCATCCTCTTCGCCATCCTTTACTTGACCCATGCGCCCCAATGGACCCGGTGGTTCCTTTTCCTCCCCGCCATCGTGGCCGCGACCGGGTGGGTGCAATACGCCAATCATTTCTGCGTCAACTTCGGGATGAGGGGGTTGATGAACATGGATAAAGCGGCCTTCCAGACCGAGAACGTGATCGAGGCCGAGTACCGGAAAAAGGACCGCCAAAGGGCCCTTTTGTTGATCGCTTTATCCGTGGCCATCAGCCTGGCCGCCACCGCCCTAGCTACTTTTTTGTGAGAGGAAACTAAATTGGCCCAAGCCGCAACCATGACAACCACCCAAGCCGCCGAACAGCCGGGCATCAGCCGCGCGGCCCTTATGGTTGTGTTTACCGCCGGGTTGGCGTCCCTTTTGGAAATCGTGGACACTTCCATCGTCAACGTGGCCATCCCCACCATGATGGGCAACCTGGGCGCGACCCTGGATGAGATCGGCTGGGTGGTGACCGGCTACATCATTTCCAACGCCATCGTGCTGCCCATCTCGGGCTGGCTGGGCAACCGCTTCGGCCGGCGCAAATACTACATCACCTGTATCCTCCTTTTCGTGCTCACCTCGGTGGCCTGCGGCCTGGCGCCCAACCTTTGGACCCTGGTGCTTTTCCGCGTGGTGCAAGGCGCGGCCGGCGGGGCGTTGCTCCCCACCTCCCAGGCCCTCATCCAGGAGATGTTCCCGGGCAAACGCTCCGGCATCGGCAGCGCCCTCTACGGCATGGTGGTCATCATCGGCCCCACCATCGGCCCCCCCTTAGGCGGCTACCTGACCGACCATTTCGGCTGGCGCATGATCTTCAACATCAACCTTCCCTTGGGGCTTTTGGCCGCCTTCCTGGCCTCCCTCTACATTCACGACCACGCCGAGGAGGGGGAGCACGCCGAGGCCCACGCGAAAATGAAGGCGGCGCCCGTCGACACCGTGGGGCTGGCGCTTTTGATCGTGGGGGTCGGCTGCATCCAGTATGTCCTGGAGCGGGGCCGGGCCGACGACTGGTTTTCCTCCAAGCTCATCCTGGCCTTCACCATCGTGGCGGCGATCTGCCTGCCCTTCTTCATTTGGTGGGAGGTCACTCGGGAACATCCCATCGTGGACTTGAAGCTCTTCAAGAATCCCGGGCTCATCAACGGCACCTTCATGATGGCCTGCGTGGGCGGCATGCTTTACGGGCTCATCTTCTTCATCCCCATCTTCGCCTCCAACATCCTGAACCTGGACGCGGGCCAGACCGGCAACCTCTTCACCCCCGGCGCCCTGGTTTCGGGCATGATGATGCCTATCATCGGCTTCCAGCTGCAGAAGCGGGACCCCCGGCTTTTCATGGCCTGGGGCATCGGCATTACGGACGTGGCGCTCTTGATGATCGCCCATTTCACGCCCCAGTCCACCTATTGGAACCTTTTCTGGCCCCTCATGATCCGCGGGCTGGGCATGGCGGCCCTTTTCATCCCCATCAACGCCATGGTGTTGGGGGGCTTCAAGGGGCCCGCGCTGGGCCAGGCGGCCGGCATCATGAACCTGTCCCGCCAGTTGGGGGGCAGCCTGGGCATCGCGCTTCTTTCCACCATGTTCGGCAACGCCTCGGACGCGGCCTACGACCACTTGCGCCAGTACATCAGCCCGCTGAGCATGGGCTTTTCCCAATGGGCCCGGGGGGCCCAGGCCATGGCCTATCATTTTTCCAACGAAGTGGGCCTTTACAACCCCGACACCCTGATGGTTAAGGAAGCTTATTTCCGCGTCAAAAAGCAGGCCTTCGTCATGGCCTTCGACCAGATGGCCTGGGTCATGGTGATCGGTTTCGCGGTGGCGGGCATCCCGATTTTGTTCATGAAGAAGCCCGGGCACTTGGGCAATCCCGCGGACGCGCATTAACGTCAGTCGACCGTCGGCAGCTGTCAGTTGTTAGGAAAAGCAAAAAAGAATCCAACATCCCTAAAATCAGGAGAGAGAGCAGGGGGGCGGTGCCCTGAGCCGCCCCCTTTTTTATTGCCCGGAAAGGTCTAAAATGGCCGGACTCTGAATAAAGGAGCCGCGCCATGGACGTCACCGAAGCCTTAAGAAGCCGATTTACCTGCAGGGATTTCAAACCCACCCCCGTACTCAAGGGAGTGATCCTGGAAATCCTGGACGCGGCCAACCGCGCCCCCTCCTGGGCCGATACCCAGCCCTGGGAAGTTTTTGTGGCGGCGGGCGAGGCGCTGGAGCGCCTGCGCAAAAGCTACCTCGAGCGCTTCGCCAAGGGCGAACCTCCCCACCCCGACCTGCCTTCCCCCACCGTTTGGCCTCCCCACTTGAAACAGCGCATGGACGAGCTCTTGGATCTTCATAAAAAAGAAGCCCAGGCCATGTCGGGCAACGCCCTGGATTCCCAGGCCTACCTGGTGCGGCAGATGAAGTTCTTCAACGCCCCGGCGGTGGTTTACATTTGCATGGATAAAAGCCTCACCCCCTGGTCCATTTTCGACCTGGGGCTTTTCACCCAGAGCCTGCTTTTGGCCGCCAAGGAAAAAGGGCTGGACACGGCCCCGGCCTACCGGCTGGTGGCCTATCCGGACCTCATCCGCCAGGAGATGGAAATTTCCGCCGAGCTTTCGGTGGTGTTCGGGGTGGCCCTGGGCTACGGCGTTGAAAAGTCCGAAACCCACGGGTTCGACAGCCCCCGGCGCCACATCCGCGACGTGGCGCGGTTCAAGGGATTTTAAAAGCCAAATCGAAACCGAGGATTTTTCGCCACAGATGAATGGGATGAACACAGATGAGGCCGTAAAAATAAAACCCTTTTCAATGATTTGGTTTTATCCCATTCATCCCATTTATCTGTGGCTAAATTTAGCCTTTGTAATGCCTTTGGTTTGTTTATCTGTGGAGGAATCGGATGCGTAATCGCCTCGTGGCGGGGGTTTGGTGTCTTTTTATACTTATCCTTCCCATCCCCTGGGCCGCTTTCGCCCAGTCCAGCGCCCATCCCCCTAACGGCCTGGTGGACACGGGCTGCGGGGCTTGGAACCTTTCGCCCACGCCCATGCCGGTCGTGCCCATGGACGACATCACGGTTTACGCCTTCAGCCAGACGGGCAACAACGACAGCGACCCCCAGGTTTTGGAGCTCACCCCCGACATCGTCATCCGCGCCTGGGCGAAATGGGACCGCTACGGGGTCAACCCTTCCGATTACAAGTTCAGTTACGTCACGGACTGCCAGGCCTCCCACATCCGCTTCATCGGCGGTACTACCGCCACCATCCTTTTCGCCGATGAGTTTACGCCGGAAGAATTTGACCGCATCGCCTGCCGGGACGCGGCGGGCCAGATCGTCAAGCACGACAACATCGTGCCCGGCGCCCACCGGGGCAGCATCGCCGACCCGGAGTACCGGGATTATTTGGTGAAGATCGGAAAGGTCCAGATCGACGGGGGCGTGGACGGGCTTTTCTTCGATGAGGTAGACCAGGACTACCAGGGGGAGAAGTACGACAACAACGAAGGGTTCGACGACTGGCACTTGGCCGATTTTAATTCCTACCTCCTGGCCAAATATCCCAAGGGGAAGGATTTCGCGAAGCTCTTCCAGATGCCTCCCGGCAACATCCTGCGGCGCGACCTGCCGCCGGGGGATCTGCGGCACAATTTCAATTACCTGAAGTACCTGGCGGATAATGGATGGGCTACTTATCCTTTGGCCTCCTCAAATCCCCTGGCCGCCGAGTGGGGCAAGACCTACGACGACCACCCCGAGCCCGGGGCCAAGACTTTCGTGAGTTCGGCCGAGCCCTACCGGTATTTCGGCCCCATCGTGAGGGAACTCAAGGCTTACGCCAAGGAAAAATACGGGAAGAACCTGCTCATCACCGGCAACGGCATTTTGCCCAACGTGGATTTTGAGAGCATCGGCCTTTGGGACTACAACCACGATGGGGACAACGGAAGCATGGCCGATTACGTGCCGGTGGTGGACGGCCACTTGAACGGCGCGAAGTCACTCCAAAGCGTTTTCCGAAGGTTTTACCAACAGTCGGCGGTCCTGGCGCCCGGCGCCCCGGTGGTGCTGTTCATCGACTGGCCCACACCCACCCTCAACCGCTATATAGCCTTGCCCCAATCTGAAAGGGAGGATTACTGGCGTATGTACGCCGCCGAGGCCTACGCCAACGGGCTTTTTTACGCCTTCCATCTGAAGACAGCCACGGGCGAACTCACTGCCGACCAGCAGAACATGATGCCTTTCTTCAAGAATTACACAGCCTTCTACCGTTCCCACGCAGTCCTCTACCACCACGTGAAGCCGTCGGATATCGCGGCCACCTGCTCCCTCCCTAGTGCAATGGTGTCGGTCATGGAAGGGAAGGACCGGGTGTTGATTCACGTCGTAAACCACGAATACGACAAGGGTTTCAAGGACCAGCACAATGTGACGGTCACGGTGCCCATGGATTACCGGCCTAAGAAGGTGACGGTGGCCTCACCCGACCAGTCTGGTGACGAAAAATTAAATTTCGGGTATTCGGATGAGAAGCTGACCGTGACCCTGCCCAAATTGGTGGCTTATTTGGTTTTAGTTGTTAATGAATAAAGTTATATTTTAGATTGATTGGAAAAGTTGAAGCGTTGAACAATAAATAGGACTACATGACCAAAGAATCAGAAAATATATTTCTTTCTTATGCGAAAGAAGATGGAGAAAAAGCTGCGGATCTTTACGAATCGCTTACTGCAACTGGTTTATCTGTTTGGTTTGATAAAAAATCTTTAAAGCCGGGTGAGCAATGGAAGTCAGCAATTAGTAATGCTATACACACCAGCAGATATTTTTTGGCTCTAATGTCTTCGGGGTCTTCTTCTAAGAAAGGTTATGTTCAACAGGAAATCCGAGAAGCACTTGAGGTTTTAAATGAATTTCCCGAAAACGAAATCTACCTTATCCCTGTTCGCTTGGATGATTGTGCTCCATCGCATTTGCGATTGAATGACCTAAATTGGGTGGACTTGTTTCCGAGTTGGCAGGAGGGTATTCAAAAACTCCTCAATTTCTTTAGTCCGAAAAATGCTAGCGTTAATTCTTCCGATGCTTCTTTGAAAATTAAACTAATTCCATCATCAAGAGTTAGAACTGATGGACTTTATGTGTCGGACGTTTTAATGGCACACCAAGTTAATTATCGAAAGTTTGTTCGTTTTTATTCTGACGGAACTGTTCTGCACGTAAGCTCTACTGGCAAGCCAACGGAAATAATAAAATGGTTTACAAGAGAAGGGAACCAAAAGAGCGGTTATGCTTTTGGGCAAGGTCAATTTAAAATTAATGGAAATCAAATAAATTTTTCCTCAACTTCTAAATCGGGAATAGTTGATTTTGAAGGTTCGGTCTTCGAAAAAAATCTTATTTTAAAGTTCCATAGCCATATAAATGGTAATCGAGGAATGGAGGAATATATCTTTACTGAAGGACCTACAGGGAAAATGTTATAAAGTTCCGCGAACATGGAATAAACGGTATGCGGGCTGCCCTTTAAGTCCTGAGCAGCAATGTTTTGGCTGGATGGCCGATTACTTCTCTCCCTTCCGTATCCTTGACGTTTTCGAAATATAAAATAAAGCGGGAAACATCATTGCCACCCATAAGCCCGTAAAATCCTTAAAAGCCTTGGGTCGTCGGCTGAGAGGGGCGGCAGCCAAAGGCCCAGCTCTGTTCTTTCCCACCAGAAACCGCCGGGGTGGCTCAAGGGCGCGAAGTTGTAGCGGAATAGCCTGAAGCGGATGTAATGGGGCGGGCCAGCGGGGAAGGGATTCCCCGCGAAAAGGCCGAGGGTCACGGGGTCGTTCCTCAATAACTTCCAAACCAAATGAAAAACCCAGGGGTATTGGCTGGGGTCCGACATGGCGGCGAACCAGATCTGCCAGTCCAGCCGAGGCTGGTAGGGTGCACAGATGACTGGCGGCCGTTTCAGGTCCTCGGGCTGGGCCTTGAACTCATAGGGCGTCCACACCGTCTTTTCCGATAACTTCTTATCCGTCGTTCCCTCAATGACCAACTGCAGGCGTTCCCGGCCTACGCTTCCGAAGGCCCCGTAGGTGTTTACCAAATTAAAAGGCTCAAAAGACGTGTTCATTGCCTGCTGGGGGGAGAGCAGGTTGGCCACGGGGCCAATGCTCAACACCCCCACCACCGCCGTCAGCACCCAGGAAGCCACCAACTGGGGTTTGGAAGCCACCGCCTCTTCCCGCGCCCTTCTCGCCCTTTCCACCAGCGCCCGGGGTAGGACCTTGGCCCAAAAGCTGTCGTCGAAACAACTCAGGATGGGGACGATGGTCAGGTAATTCAAAAAGGAAAGGTTGCCGCTGAGGATGAGGATGACCTGCAGGATGAGCATGCAGAGGCCCGCCAGGGCGCAAAGCCGCCTCCCGAAGGGAACCAGGAAGGGCGAGGCCAGTTCGGCCAGGTAGTTGTAAAGCACCCCGGCCTTGTGGAACCAAAGGGGCATGAAGTGGAAATAGGGGCTCAAGGGGTTGGGGATGGGCTGGGTTTCGTAGTGGTACTTGAGGCAGGTGAGGTCGCGCCAGCATTCGTCACCCCTGAGCTTGATGAGGCCCGCCCCCAGCATGACGCGGATGATGAGCCAGCGGAAGAGCCAGACGACCAAGGTCGGCGGCGCCGTGCGGGGGAAGGGGCGGCCGTCGAGGAAGGGGACCAGGAAGACGGCCAGGAAGCCCGTTTCGAGCAATTGGATTTCCCAGCCGAAGCCGTACCAGTCCTGCCCCACGTGCACGAAGGACATATAGAGGCCCCAGAGGGCGAGGAGCAGGGCGCCGTTGGCGTAGCCCGCCAGCACGACGAGCGACAGGCCGGCGCCTACCCAGGCCAGGGTGGTCATGAGGCCGTCCGAGTTGAAGAACCAGAAAAGGGAAGGCAGTTCGAAGAAACAGCGGGCGATGGAACCATTGGCCACGGACACCCGCATGAGGAATTGGGAGACGGGGGTAAGGCCGTCCTCACCCAGGAGGGGGGCGAATTGGGTGGCGAGGGATAGGAAGGCGAAGAAATAAACGAACCCCAGCAGGCGCAGGATCATGAAGCGGGTCAGCCAATAGGTGTGGGCAGGTTGGGGGTCTTTCATGGCCCTCGTTATAACCCCCACGGCCGGTGAAGGGCGAGAGGGGCTTCGGGGTGGAGCAAAATTGGGTAGTGGGTCAGTTTAAGTATGTGCTTCCCTTTTCCCCCTCTGAAAGAGGGGGAGTAAGGGGGAGTTAGCCTCGTCATTAAAAGCTAATACCCCCCTATCCCCCCTTTTTCAAAGTGGGGAATTATTCAAGCTGACCCACCATCCAAAAATTGGAAGAATAGCCGGTCGGGTTAGGAAATTTCATAAAATC
>Ga0335085_10001538_pt1 | contig 47879 bp, 50 predicted proteins | sample Lox_Sample_45_FD_206712 | JGI IMG/M metagenome (GOLD analysis project Ga0335085, IMG submission 206712) | Soil microbial communities from Loxahatchee National Wildlife Refuge, Florida, United States - Lox_Sample_4.5 | ecosystem: Environmental > Terrestrial > Soil > Wetlands | place: USA...
CGCTATTCGAAGGCTTCAGCCATTTCGTTACCTCCATGACTGCTCCGATCGCTTCCGGCTGGAGCGAATTCGCCGGGTGGGGCTTGCACCCACTGGAAAGCGCCGCCTTGCCACGGCGCACGCCGATGGCGGCCTTGAAGGTGATAAGTCCCGCGTCCGCAACGACGAATGGGCCACTACTCGGCATGCGGATTGATGGAGATCAACGCAGCCAGTCCACTGTCATGCTCAATTAGCGCCGTACGGCAAGCAAGCAGAGGGCCGGACCCATGCGGAAGATGTTCGACCTGGTTCGCGATCAGTCTCCGCTGACATTGTCACCGACGGCGACTGTCATGGAGGCTGCGCGGCAAATGCAAGAGCGCCGCGTTGGTGCGACGTTGGTGACCGAAAGCGATGATGCGCTCGTTGGGATTTTCACGGGTCGCGACGCCATCGCACGGGTCGTGGCGGAAGGCAGGGACCCTTCCACGACCTTACTTGCCGAAGTTATGACACGCGATCCTTGCACCTTGACCCCAAGGCATACCGCCATCGAGGCGCTGCGACTGATGCAGGATGTGGGCTGCAGACACGTGCCTGTCGTCTGGGAAGGCAAGTTGCTCGGCGTGGTGTCGCGAGGCGACTTTCGAGGCACGGAGTTGGATCAGATCGAGGGAGAGACCGCTTTATGGGAACGGATCGGATGAAGCGCGCCCCGGCCGAAACGGTGAGCGGTCTCCACTCCGATCTGGTTATGAACCAATAGGCGGCGGGACGCTGCGATCATGCCGAGACTTGATATTCACGATAGCAGCGTTTGGCCTCCGGAAGCTGTGCTCGCCAGACGCGGTCCGCATATCTTTTTTGTCCTCGCGTCGCTCTATGCGGCGCTCGTGCTCGTTCTTTGGGTGATCGCCTATCAGTTGCCCTGGCTTAGTGTTGTCCCGCCCGCCATCTGGCATGCCCACGAAATGCTTTATGGATTTGCCGCTGCTGGCATGATGGGCTTGTTAGCGGCTGTTGTTCCTCGCTGGTCGGGCGCCTTACCTTTCGCTGACACGACCCTGGCATTTCTGGCGGCCGTTTGGGTTCTGGGACGCGTCGCGATGATTCTGACCGGCCTCCTGCCGGAATGGCTAATCGCGATTGTTGACCTGAGCTTTCTGCCCCTGTCGGCGGTTGTCATCGTCTTTCCCCACCTCACAGCGCGGCTCGAACGGAACCTGCCGCTCTTGATAGCGCTGGCTGTTCTCTGGCTCGGCGATCTGCTCATGCAGACCAAAGTGCTCGGGCTGTCTTATGCGGTCGCCGAACGTGGCGCGCGTTTAGGGCTGGACACTTACCTACTGCTGATTACCGCCATTGGCGGTCAGACGATTCCCGCTGCGACCGACCGATTTCTCGCGTCGCAGGGCCTTAAAGTCAGCTCCTATCGGGTTCCGCTCCTCGATCAGCTCTCTGTCACCGTCATCGGTCTTTATCTCATCAGCGATGCGGTCGCCGGCTCCGGCATCAGCACCAGTATTGCCGCGCTGCTAGCAGGGGGGCTCAACGGCGCACGGCTGATCCTGTGGCGTGGTTATTTTACGGTAAAAGCGCCGGAGGTTGCTGCTCTGCACCTTGGCTTCCTGTGGATGGTCCTGGGGCTGCTGCTTGAAGCAACTGTCCCGGTAATGGGCGGCGTTGCGGATATGGCAGCGGTCCACGCGCTGACTGTCGGGGCAGTTGGCATGACGCTCTTCGCACTGATTTCGAGCGAGAGCAGCATCCATGGCGGCCATGGGCTGGCGGCCGGCCCTGTGACGATGACGGCATACGCGCTTGTCACGTTGGCAGCCGCTTTGCGAGTTGCTGCGCTTTTCGTCCCTGGCGCCTTCGTCAATCTGATTATCTCTTCAGGAGCTCTCTGGGTGCTGGGCGCACTCGCTCTCAGTATGACTTATCTTCCGCTTGGTGGCCCATTTGCCCCGCGAATTCGCAAGTCCCCGTAAAAAACGGTGCGAGGCCGTTGAAAGCATTCGGCTTGCCGTGTCTGACACTCTGCTTGGCCATGGGGGTCCGGTCGGAACGTGAGCGATCGACTTCCACCGGGTCTGTCGGCAAGTCCCCTAGGGGCGCGCCGGCAAATTGACCCAAATCAACGCGGCATTGACGACAGATTGCATCGTAACTGCCGAGCTATTTTCCCGGCGAGAGGATGGGCGGCGGCGCCGCGCCAAAGGAATAAGCCGGCCCGCTATTCTCGGCGGGTGCCGCGGTGCCTGCTGGTACCGGCGCCGTGGGGGTAGTCGGCGCGGGATTTGACGGCGACACGATAGCGGTTCCCGGGTTGTTTTCCGGCGCTCGTGTGCCCGGCGTTCGAGGGACGCCGAGATTGTAGGTGCCCGGCACGCTGAACTGGGTCAGCAACAGACCGGCGACAGCGATTATTGCGAGTTTGCTCTTCATTGAGAGGCTCCATCAACGCCTTCGGCTTGCCCGATGGGGCGCCGGGCGCCATCTTCGGCGAGTAATATGGTAACGGGAGGAGACGATGCGCCTCGAAGGCAAGGTCGCGGTCATCATCGGCGCAGGGCAAAGCCCCGGTGAGGGCATCGGCAACGGGCGCGCAACGGTGCTGCGCTTCGCGCAGGAGGGCGCGTGTATTCTCGCAGTCGACCGCGACCTCGACGCCGCGGCGGCAACCGCGGCGCTCGTCACGGAAAGCGAATGCGTGGCGTTTCAAGCCGACGTGACGCGCGAGGCGACGCTCGCCGCGGCAATGGCGGAGGCGATGCGGCGCTGGGGTCGCATCGATATTCTGCACAACAATGTCGGCGTCAGCGTCGCCGGCGGCGACAAGCCGCTGCTCGAGTTGACCGAGGAAGCGTTCGACCGCGTCTCGGCGATCAACATCCGCGGCACGATCATGGCCTGCAAGCACGCGGTCCCGATCATGCGAGCGCAGCGCGCCGGCGCGATCGTCAACATCTCCTCGGTCGCCGCTTTCGAGAACACCTACCCGCTGGTCGCCTACAAGGCGACCAAGGCGGCGATGGTCGCGTTTACCCAGCAATTGGCCCTAGAGAACGCGCCTTACGGCGTACGCGCCAACTGTATTCTGCCGGGCTGATGAACACGCCGATGGCGGTTGATACCCGCGCCCGCGCCACCAATCGCAGCCGCGCGGAAATCGCCGCCGAGCGCGACGCGCGCGTACCGCTGCGGGGCAAGATGGGCACGGGATGGGATGTCGCCAACGCGGCGCTGTTTCTGGTGTCGGACGAGGCGAATTTTGTGACGGGAGTCGCGCTGCCGGTCGATGGCGGCGCGCTGGTCAAAATCGGCTAGGCCGCCGATCCCTTCCGCGCCGTCGCGTCCGGGGAGTGGCGGGCAAACGCCGGCGTCATGCCCTGTCGCTCATGGATGCGGCGAACGACACAAGCCCAGCGGTCGCGGCCGTCCCAGTCGCTCCGATCGATCATCTGATTGAGGCGAACGACCGCAGCCTTCGCGGCGTCCGGCCCATGCCGGTCAATCATCGCCACGGCCAGATGTTCGATTTCGCTCTCGCTGGTCGGCATGCTCTCTACTCCGCCGGGCGTCGCGCACCCAACGGACTAGACAGATCAAGCCATATGCCACCTCGGCAATGCCATCTAACGATTTGAGATCGTTAGTTTTCTATATAACGCCGCCAGCACTCGGCCGGCGATGTCTCGCAAATTGCAACGCAATCCGCACCGGCCGATGCGAGCGGTTCAGCGCAGGCCAACGATCCCGACAAGCCCGAAGGCAAGCAACAGCAAGCCGGTCAGTTCCGCGCGCCCGAGGCGTTCTCGAAACACACGGCGCGACACGACATAGCTGAAATAGAGCTCAATAAGGCCCAGGGTACGCACCCGGGCGACCGGCTGCATCGCCATCGCGGTAAACCAGCAGGCGGAGCCGGCGGCGCCCATCGCGCCGGCCAGCAGCGAAACGCGCCACTCGCGGATAACCGCGACAATCGCATTCCATTGGCGTGACGCTAGGTAGCCGCCCAGCAAAACGGTCTGGAACGCCTGCGCCCAGACGAGGCTGTCAGCCGCGGCAAAGACAACCGACGGCGTCGCCAACGCGAGCGCCGCGCCGCGATAACCCACCGCCGCCATGCCAAAGGCCGCGCCCGAACCCAGCCCCAACAGCGCGGAGCGCGATGTCCAGCCGCGGGCAATCGCCATCAGCGATCGGTTGCCGGCCGGCAGCGACAACAGCACAACCGCGACGCTGGCCACCACGATCGAAGCGATCGCCAGCACCGACACGCGGTCGCCCAGCAACACCAGCCCGAACAGCGCAACCTGGATAATCTCGCTTTTCGAGTAGGCGACGCCGATCGCGAAATTCCGCTCCTCCATGTTGCGCAGCAGCAGCGCGGTCGCGGCGATCTGGCTGAGCGCCGCAACGACGGTCCAAATCAGGAACGAGATATTGATGGCCGGCCAGGCGCCGCCACCCGCGAAACCGAGCCAGGCAACGGCCAACCAGAGGACGGCAAACGGCAAGCCGTAGAGAAACCGCACCAGTGTCGCGCCGAGCGCGCCGAGATCGCCGGTCAGATGCCGCTGCGCGGCATTGCGCAGCGTCTGCGCCAGCGCCGCGCCCAGGGTCACTGGGACCCAGGCCCAGGAAATCGCATCCGAAAGTGCGGCCATTGCCCCGCTGCCTGCGCACCGTTACCGTCAACGGTGCCAACGTAACAGCCGGTCAGTACCGGGAAAGAGGCGATATTATCCCGGTATAAATCGCACCCTTCTGGAGAGCGGCATGAGCGACCAAGCCGAGGTCAAGACCGGCGCCGACCATCTCGCCGCGCTGCGCGACGGCCGCCAAGTCTATATCGATGGCGAATTGGTCGACGACGTCACGACCCATCCAGCGTTCCGTAACGCCGTGCATCAAGCCGCCGCCCTCTACGATTACCAGGCACGCCCGGAAAATCTGGAGCGACTGACGTTCGCACTCTCTCCCGGCACCGGATACCGGCGGATCAACCGCTGCTGGACGTTGCCGCGCAGCCACGCGGAACTCGTCGACCGCCGCCAGGCGATGACCGAATGGGCCGAGCAATCCTGCGGCTTTCTCGGCCGCGCGCCCGACCATGTCGCCTCCAGCCTGGTCGGCCAGGTGATCGGCATCGATGTGTTCCGCCGGCACGGCGAAGCGCGCGCCCAGGCACTGCTCGACTATTTCGACTATGTCAGCCGGCATGATTGCTATGTCAGCTATGTGATCATCAACCCGCAGGCCGACCGCAACAAAGCATGGGGCGAGCAGGAAGACGAACTTGTCGCCCGCATTGTCGACGAGGACAGCGAGGGCATCACCGTGCGCGGCGCCAAGATGCTCGGCACCGGCACCATCATGGCCAACGAGTTGTTCGTCGCGAACCTGCAGCCGCTGCGGTCGGGCGAGGAAGACCTCGCGGTGTCGTTCGCGGTCCCCGTCGGCGTCAAGGGCCTGAAGCTCTTATCGCGCAAGTCATACGAGGCGCACGCCGTCTCGCCACGTGACAACCCGCTTTCCTCACGCTTTGACGAAAACGACGCGCTCGCCTGGTTCGAGGATGTCAAGGTGCCGTGGGAGCGCGTGTTCGTGCACCGCGACACCGATATGTGCCGCGCCCAGTTTCACGACACACTCGGCCACACCTTCCAGAACTACCAGGCGCAAATCCGGCTGACCGTGAAGGTGCGGTTCCTGCTCGGCATCGCCCGGCGTGTCGCCGACACGATCGGCACCACCGCGATGCCGCCGGTGCGCGAGACGCTCGGCAAGCTCGCGGCGCAGGCGGCGATGGTCGAGGGCATGGTCGTCGGCATGGAAGCGGCCGGACATATGGAGGGCGACTATTACGTGCCCAACAAGCACATGATGTACGCCGCGCAAGTGCTGACCCAGGAACTCTATCCGCGCCTCATCGAGACAATCCGCGGTCTCGCCGGCGGCGCGCTGATCATGCTGCCGTCATCGCACCGCGATGCTGACAACCCGGAATTGGCGCGGATCATTGGCCTCACGCAGCGTTCGCCAGCGGCAAGCGCCAGCGAGCGGGTCGATTTCCTCAAGCTGGCGTGGGATGCGATCGGCTCGGAATTCGGCTCGCGCCATACCCAATACGAGATGTTTTATGCCGGCGCGCCCTACGTGACCTGCGCGCACAGCTACCGAACCTACGACTGGGGAGCCGCCGACTCGCTGGTCAAGCGTATGCTGGACGGAATCACCGACCCTTTTCGCGCTGCAAGAACCGCTCGTTGAGCCGCGTGGCGACGCGCTTGCTGACGAAATGCGAGATATCGCCGCCCAGCGCGCCGATCTCTTTCACCAGGCGCGAGGCGATGAACTGGTAGCCGTCGGATGCCATCAGGAACACCGTCTCGACCTCCGGGTTGAGCCGCGCGTTCATCGCAGTCATCTGGATTTCGTATTCGAAATCGGACACCGCGCGAAGACCACGGATGATCACGCTGGCATTGACCGATTCGGCAAAGTGCATCAGCAGCGACTCGAAGGCGCGTACTTCGATGCGCGCGGCAATCTCGGGCTCGAGTGCGGCGGCGATCTCCTCGCGCACGATCTTGACCCGCTCGTCGGTCGAGAACAGTGGCCCCTTGACGTCGTTGCGCGCAACGCCGATCACGAGCCGGTCGACGATCTTGGCCGCGCGGCGAATGATGTCTGTATGACCGTTGGTAATCGGATCAAAAGTTCCCGGATAGATCCCGACCCGCAACGTGCTCACTTGCCGTTTCCTTCTTCGGTCTCGCCCCCAGCCCCATCACCGTTTTCCTCGGCAACCTCGGGCAGTCTCGCTACCGATACCACGCGCTCACCGTCACCGACTCGGAAAATCACCACCCCAGCGCTGCCGCGCCGCGCGATGCGGATTTCGTCGACCGAGGTGCGAATCACCATGCCGCCGTCGGTGACCAGCATGATCTGATCTTTAGGCCCGATCGTGAAAACCGCGACGACCGCGTCCCGCCGACGGGTCAGGTCCATGTTGTTGATGCCCTGCCCGCCTCTGCCGGTGATACGATAGCCATAGGCCGAGCTGCGAACACCAAAGCCCTTTTCTGTGACGCTGAGCAGAAATTCCTCACGCGCATCGAGATCGGCGAATAATTCCTCGGAAATCGCGGTCTCGCCTGCCGTTGCCTCGGCGTCGTCGGCGTCGGGCTGCGGCTCCTCGTCGCCATTCTGGCGCCGGCGCTCATTTGCGAGTTTCAGATACGCGTCGCGAGTTTCCGGCGACACTTCTTCATGCCGCAGGATCGACATCGAGATCACCGCGTCGTCGCCCAACAGGCGGATACCGCGCACGCCGACCGACGAACGCCCGGCGAAGACGCGCACATCCTCAACCGGGAAGCGGATCGCCTTGCCGCTGCGCGTCGCGAGCAGCACGTCATTGGCGTCGCTGCACGGCGCGACCGCGATCAGCCGATCACCCTCGTCCTCACCCTCGAATTTCATCGCGATCTTGCCGTTGGCGCGGATATCGACAAAATCTGACAGCGTGTTGCGCCGGACATAGCCCGACGCGGTCGCGAACATCACATTGAGCGACGCCCAGCTTTCCTCATCCTCGGGAAGCGGCATCACGGTCGAGATCGTCTCACCCTCGGAGAGCGGCAACAGATTGATCATCGGCCGGCCGCGCGCCTGCGGCGTGCCGAGCGGCAAGCGGTAGACCTTGAGCTTGTAGACCCGTCCGGTGGACGTGAAGAACAGGACGGGGTCGAGCGTCGAAGCGACAAAAACCTCGCTGAGAAAATCTTCCTCGCGGATCGCCATACCGGCGCGGCCGCGCCCGCCGCGCCGCTGCGCTCGATAGGTCGAAAGCGGTACGCGCTTAATGTAGCCGGCGTGGCTCACCGTCACGACCATATCCTCGCGCTGGATCAGCGCCTCGATATCGGCCTCGAATTCGACATCTTCGACCTGCGTCAGGCGCGGCGTGGCGAACTGCGTCTTGATCGCCACCAACTCCCCACGCAGCACCTCGATCAGCTTTTCCGGCGAGCGCAGGATTTCGAGATGACCGGCGATCTCCTCGACCAGCTCGCGCAATTCCTCGGCGATCTTGTCGCGCTCCAGCCCGGTTAGGCGCTGCAAGCGCAGATCAAGGATCGCCCGCGCTTGCGCGTCGGACAGCTGGTAGTTGCCGTCGGCGTCGGCGGCAGCTTCCTCGCCGACCAGCGTCAGCAGCGGGCCGACATCGTGCACCGGCCAGCGACGGCCGAGCAGCCCCGCGCGCGCCTCCGCAGGGTCGGCGGCGGCGCGGATCAGCGCGATGATCTCGTCGATGCTGCCGACCGCGATCAGCAGCCCGACCAGGATATGCGCCCGCTCGCGCGCCTTGTTGAGCAGATAGGTCGTGCGCCGGGTGATGACCTCTTCGCGAAAGGCGACAAACGCCACAATCACGTCGCGCAGCGTCATCAGCTCCGGCCGGCCGCCGTTGATCGCCAGCATGTTGACGCCAAAACTGGTCTGCAGCGCCGTGTGCCGATAAAGCTGGTTCAGCACGATGTCGGGATCGGTGTCACGCTTGATCTCGATGACGATGCGCAGCCCCTCGCGGTCGCTTTCGTCGCGCAGCGCGGCGATGCCCTCGACGATCTTTTCATGCACCGTCTCGGCGATCCGCTCGACAAGCTTCGACTTGTTGACCTGATAGGGAATCTCGGTGAAGACAATCGCCTCGCGCCCGTGCACCTCCTCCATATGGCTTTTGCCGCGCAGCACCACCGCGCCGCGGCCGGTGCGATACGCGGCATGCGAGCCGGCGCGGCCGACAATGATGCCGCCGGTCGGGAAATCCGGCGCGGGCACATGCTCCATCAGTTCTTCGACGGTGATCGCCCGGTTGTCGAGATAGGCGCAGCAGGCGTCGATGACCTCGCCGAGATTGTGCGTCGGAATGTTGGTCGCCATACCGACCGCGATCCCCTGCGCGCCGTTGACCAGCAGGTTGGGATAGCCGGCCGGCAGGACCTTGGGTTCCTGCTCGGTATCGTCGTAGTTAGGCTGAAAATCGACCGTGTCGTTGTCGAGATCGTCAAGCAGCGTCGTCGAGACGCGGGCCAACCGCGCCTCGGTGTAGCGGTAGGCCGCCGGCGAATCGCCGTCCATCGAGCCGAAATTGCCCTGGCCGTCGATAAGCTTGAGGCGCATGGAAAAATCCTGCGCCATGCGCACCATCGCGTCGTAGATCGCCAGCTCGCCATGCGGATGGTACTTGCCGATCACGTCGCCGACAATGCGCGCGGATTTGCGGTAGCCCCGGTTCCACTCGTTGCCGTTGACCTTCATCGAATAGAGGATGCGGCGGTGCACCGGCTTGAGGCCGTCGCGCACATCGGGCAGCGCCCGCGCCACGATTACGCTCATCGCGTAATCGAGGTAGGAGCGTCGCATCTCCTCTTCGATGGTGATCTGAGTGATATCGGGGCCGATCGGCGGCTGGCCCGGCGGGACGGCGGTGACGGCCAAATTCGGCTCCGGTAATGCCCAAGAAAAGTGTCAGAAACTAAGATCGCGGCCGCGCCTTCAGCATCGGCCGCGATCCCAGCATGTAAGAAAGATTACCGGTTTTGGCAGGTATCAACAACGTCGCGGGCGGCAGACCTGCCCTGCCGCCACGCTCCGCTGGAGCTCAGAGCGGTCACCCTCGCGATCGTTCTCGAATCGCGTTGGCCTCCGCGTCACCAAATCGACCCTTGGCGGACGCGGCGATGATCAATCTCCGAAGAACCCCCCCAGCCGCCATTGCAGCCTGACACCGGAGAGCTCGTTGCCGGTGTGATCATGCATCGCCACGTCGTGATGTTCGCCGGTTTCGAGCAATTCCCCAGCGCGTCCCAGGGCTTGGTGCTCGCTGGAAAATTCTTCGGTCCAGACCGTACCTTGCCGCCATGCGGGCTTCGCGGGCGGCGCCGAAATCTCGTGATAAATCACTCGATAGCTCATTGTCCTTCCCCACAACAGTGAACTCGATAGCCGTTTCCTTCTCATCGCCAGCGCGACGAGAAGCCGTCAATTTGCGATCGCGAGTTCAAGCTACCGGTAGATCGCTCCCCGCTTCTCAAGCTCAAGACGAATTTTGAAGCTCTAAATCCCTTGAACAAACTTCATCAGCCCGAGAGGCGTCTCTGATCACCCGCCAGCCGTCCGTCAGAAGATGGACTATCAGTGCCACATTTTTTGCGGCGACGGTGTGGCATTGTGATTCATTGGGTAAACCGAATTTGACATTACAATTCAATGACAAAAGCTTGGCGCAGTATCCGAATCTGCGTTGCGCCGCCGCCATTTAGTCGCCCCAGACCTCGCGCGCGGTTTCGACGACGAGGCGCAATTTCGCCATTTCCTCCTCGATCGTCAGCGCGTTGCCGTCGACCGTCGACGAGAAGCCGCATTGCAGCGACAGGCAAAGCTGCTCTAGCGGGATGTATTTCGCCGCCTCGTCGATACGACGTTTGAGCACGTCCTTGCCTTCGAGCACAGCGCGCTTGCTGGTTACCAGACCAAGCACCACCCGGGTGTTGCCGCGCGGCACAAAGCGCAGCGGCGCGAACCCGCCCGAACGCTCGTCATCGTATTCGAGAAAGAACCCGTCGACCTTCAGCTCGCCGAAAAGCGCTTCGGCGACATGGTCGTATCCGCCCGCCGCCATCCAGGACGAGCGGAAGTTGCCGCGGCAGAGATGGGTGCAGATCGTCATCGCCGGCGGACGGTTGGCCAGCGCCTGATTGATCAGCCGGATGTTGACGAGATGCTGGCTCGCGCCATCGCCGCCGATGCTGTCGACGTAGGCACGCTGCGCCGGGTCATTGAGATAGGCGAGGCTGGTGTCGTCTAGCTGCAGATAGGTGCAGCCCAGAGCCGCTAACCCGGCGATCTCCTGGGCGTAGACATGCGCCAGATCATCCCAGAATGGCGCCATGTCGGGATAGGCCGCTGCGTCGATCGCCGCCCGTCCGCCGCGGTAATGCAGCATCGATGGCGACGGAATGGTCAGCTTCGGCGTCGCGCCATCCCCGACGAGTGATTTCAGATAGGCGAAATCGTCGCCGAAAATGACCTTGTCGAGACGCAGCTTGCCGCTGATCCGGTGGGCCGTCGGGCTGAATTCGACCGTTCCCGCCTCGTTCTTGAAGGCGATGTGCAATCGCTGGCTGCCGTGGGTAACCCCGCCGATCTGATAGAGAAAATCCATGTGCCACGAGCCGCGGCGCATCTCACCGTCGGTGATCCCTCGCAAGCCCAGATCGCGCTGCATCTGAACCGCGTCATGAATCGCCGCATCCTCGGCGGCGCGCAATTCGCCGTCAGTGATTCGATTGGCCTCGTGATCGGCGCGCGCCTTGAGCAATTCCGGCGGGCGCAGCAGGCTGCCCACATGGTCGGCGCGAAACGGCGGTGCTGCCATAGCCTCCTCCTCCCTGTCGTCGATTGTCAGGAGTTTGAGCTCCTGTTACCGCGCAGAATAGCAGGTGGTGCGACCGCCAGAACAGAAGGCGGTCGCCGTCCTGCAACATGGCCGCGTTCGCGCTGGAGAAAACTGCGCGCCGATGACGGCGCCTTTTTGCTGCCCGGTCAGCCCAGCGGAATATAGGTTCCGTCTAGCGCCATCAGCATGGTCTCGACCTTGAGCTTTGGCTGTTTCTCGCCAACCTGCTTGCGGAACTCGGTCAGAACCATTTTGTGGGTCGCGTTCTCTTTTTCAGGCGTCGCGATTGAGTCGTCGCCATATGCCACCTTCGCGGCCCCGCAATCGCGATGGTCGATGGCAATAATGGTCTTGATGTTGTGCAGTTGTATGGTGATATCGAGATTATCCCAGAACACCTTGTGCCAGTCTTCGAATTTCGGCGCGACCACGCCGATCGCCGCACCGGCGATGACGAACTGGCTGTATTTGTCCTCCAGGCCGTTTTTCACCGCATAATTACGCACCGGGGTTTTCATGCGCGGGTCTATGCAAGAGAGGATCATCGCTTCGTAGTCACCGCTCGCGGCAACGCCGAAACGCGCGCCCAGCGCGACCATCGGCACCGCCAGCCCACCGCGCAGCACGCTGCGCCGGGCGATCGGCCGCGCTGCAAAAAAGTCGCCGCAACAGGAACAAGCGTGGGAGGCATGTTCCAACACGGGCGCCGCTAGCACCTCGCGAGAAAGGAGCTTCCATGATGTCCGCGCCGTCGGTGCCATCTCCGCTCTCCCTCAACTTCAAGGTTCTCCAGAGGATACGAGATGCCGCAGACGATAGCGTGACACAACAAGGTTAAAACGGAATCTCGTCATCGAGATCGGCGGAGACCGGGGTACGGCCGCGCGACCCGCCTCCTCCGCCGCTAAACCCTCCGCTTGAACCGCCGCTTCGGCCATAGCTCGACTGTTCGCCAGCCCCGTAGCCGTCGTCGTAGTCGCCGCCGCTTTCCATCGCCCCGCCACCGCCGCGCGCGCCGTCGAGCATGGTCAGTTCGCCGCGGAACCGCTGCAGCACAACCTCAGTCGAATAGCGTTCCTGGCCCTGGTTATCGGTCCATTTGCGCGTCTGCAGCGCGCCCTCGACATAAATCTTCGAGCCTTTGCGCAGATATTTTTCGGCGATTTCGACAAGGCGCTCGTTGAAGATCACCACGCGGTGCCACTCGGTGCGCTCCTTGCGCTCGCCCGAATTGCGGTCGCGCCAGCTTTCCGACGTCGCCAAGGCCAGATTGGCGATGCGCATGCCGTCGCCGGTCGAGCGGATTTCGGGGTCGCGGCCGAGATTGCCGACGAGGATCACCTTGTTGATGCTGCCTGCCATGAGGGGGCCTTCGCGGGTTCCAGCGCTGGGGGCCCCATTCTAGCAGGCCGGCTGGTCAATACCAGCCGGATGTTCCGTTTTTATTCTTATCCCCATTATCCACAGAGCTGTGCCGGAACCGACTCAATGGCCGGCCGATGCCTCGTGGCCGAGCGATATCGCGCGGCCATGCGTCTCGACGCCGAGAAAGACATAGGCCAGCGCCACCGCCAGCATCGTCCCGGCGAGGAACAGGAAGGCCGGGAAGATCGCTTCCGCCGTCGCTGCCGGCGCAATGACGTTGCTGCTGCCTGCGAGGAGGGCCAAGGCCAGCGGGCCGACGATTTTGCCGACGCCGTTCGCCGCCTGGCCCAGACCCGACGAGCGCGAGCCGAGCGCCACCCCGTATTGCTCCACCGTATAGGGCGCGAGGTTCGAGAACCCACCCTCCGCGAAGAAGGCGGAGGCGGCGATCAATGCGATGAACAGCGGGAAGCCGTTGATCAACACGTTGTTGTAATAGCCGGCCGCAATCATCGTCACGACCGTGATCAAGCCAAACAGCACACCCAGCGTACGACGGCCCAGTTTTGGCGCAATCAGCGACACGAAGATTTTGCCGATGACGCCGGCACCCGACACATAGATGAAATACTTGGCAGCTTGCGGCGGAGGAACCTTCAGCGCCAGGGCGACGATCGTCGGTCCCCACAGATAATAGCCGTAGACCGCCGAGGCCGAGCCGCCCCAAATGATAATCGTCTGCCAGAACAGCCGGGGGTTCTTGTAGAGTTCAGCGAGGCTGCCCTTGGGTTGCACCGCCGGCCGCACAGTCGGCAGCGGCACTTGCTCGCGCGACACGCGAAGGGCCTGCGCCACCTCGTCGCGCGCCTCGCTAAAGCGGCCCTTCGCGGTGAGCCAACGCGCCGATTCCGGAACAAATGCCCAAACCAACAGGCCCACGCCGATCGCGACAAAACCCGTCATCGCGACCCCGCGCCAACCGAAGGCGTGTAACAGCGTCGCCGACGTAAACGAGGCGAGCAGCGTGCCGGCGCTGGCGAAGACGATAAAGAAGCTGGTGATGCCGGTGCGCCAGCGCGTCGGCGTCTGCTCGACGAGGAGCGGCAGCGCTGGCGTCACCCCCGCAGCCAGACCAAACCCAACGAGGAACCGTAACACCGCCAACCCGATCCAGGCGCCGGTGGGCAGAAAGCCGATACATCCGGCGCACACGCCGCAGATGATCGTGCCGGTCACAGTCTGCATCTTGCGGCCGAAGACATCGGCCATCGAACCCCAGACCAGCGAGCCGATGATCGCGCCCACGCCGGCGCCGTAAAGGATCAGCGCACCTTGGCCGTAGGTCAGCTTCCACTCCGGCCCGATCACCGACATGACAAAGGCGATCAGAAAGAAATCGAAAAAATCGAGCACCAACACGCCGGAGAGCAGCACAAAGCTGGTCCAGAAGCGACCGCTTAGCGGCGCGTTGTCATACATCGCCAAAAGATTCTCGGATGTCTGCTCGGCCATGCGTTTCTCCCTTGCACGGCGCTCCCTTGAATGGGTTGGCGCTCGCGATATCCGCCGGCCGGGCATTGGTGCTCCGACCGTCGGTTATTGACTTAAGTATCTATGCCATCTCATTGATGTCAACGAAGCGACACCCTGTCGCAACGTCCGTACACGGCTTATATCGATGGAGTGGCCGCGGTCGTCGGCCATCGCGGCGATAGCCTTGCCGCGCGTGGCAAGGTAAGGTTTGCGACCCACTCGAACCCGGATTTTTGATGCAGTCGATCCGCATCCGCGGTGCGCGGGAGCATAATCTCAAAAACATCGACGTCGATTTGCCCCGCGACAGCCTGGTGGTGATTACCGGCCTGTCAGGCTCGGGCAAATCGTCGCTGGCTTTCGACACGATCTATGCCGAGGGACAGCGCCGTTATGTCGAGAGCCTGTCGGCCTATGCCCGGCAGTTTCTCGAACTGATGCAAAAGCCCGATGTCGAATCGATCGAGGGTCTGTCGCCGGCGATCTCGATTGAGCAGAAGACGACCTCGCGCAACCCGCGCTCGACGGTCGGCACCGTCACCGAAATTTACGACTATATGCGCCTGCTCTGGGCGCGGGTCGGCGTGCCCTATTCGCCGGTGACAGGGCTGCCGATCGTCAGCCAAACGGTGTCGCAGATGGTCGACCGCGTGCTGGCGATGAAAGAGGGCACGCGCCTCTATTTGATGGCGCCGATCGCCCGCCGTCGTAAGGGCGAGTACAAGAAGGAGCTTGCCGACCTGCAAAAGCGCGGATTTCAGCGCGTCAAGGTCGACGGCAAGATGTACGAGGTCGGCGAAGTCCCCGCGCTCAAGAAGAATTTTACGCACGACATCTCGGTCGTCGTCGACCGCATCGTCGTGTCGCCCGACCTCGGTAACCGGCTCGCCGATTCGTTTGAGACCGCGCTCGGCTTGGCCGACGGCATCGCCATCGCAGAAGACGCCGATGGCGGCGAGGAGACGATCTTTTCGTCGAAATTCGCCTGTCCGGTATCGGGCTTCACGATCCCCGAGATCGAGCCGCGGCTGTTTTCGTTCAACAACCCGTTCGGCGCCTGCCCCGCCTGCGACGGGCTCGGCACCAAGCTCTATTTCGACGCCGATCTCGTGGTCCACGACGACAGCCGAAGCCTCTATGACGGCGCGGTCAGCCCGTGGTCGCACTCGTCGTCGCCCTATTACACGCAGACGCTGGAAAGCATCGCGCGCCACTTCAAGCAGAGCATGCACACGCCGTGGCATGACCTGCCGCAAAAGATGCGCGACGCGATCCTCCACGGCTCCGGCGTCGAGCCGATCAAGATGACCTATGATGACGGCCTGCGGCAGTATTCGACCGACCGGCCGTTCGAAGGCGTGCTCCCAAATATGGAGCGGCGCTACCGCGAGACCGACAGCGCCTGGGTGCGTGAGGAGTTGGGCCGCTACCAGGCGGCGCGCACCTGCGAGGTGTGCGACGGAGCGCGGCTCAAACCCGAGGCACTGGCGGTCAAGATCGCCGGCAAAAGCATCAGCGAAGCGACCGCGCTGTCGATCCTCGACGCGGTCGACTGGTTCGGCGCGGTCGACGCGACGTTGACGCCGGCGCAGAGCGAGATCGCCGCGCGCATCCTCAAGGAGATCAACGAGCGGCTCGGCTTTTTGAAGAATGTCGGGCTCGAGTACCTGACACTCGCGCGCGCCTCGGCGACCTTGTCGGGTGGCGAAAGCCAGCGCATCCGCCTTGCGTCGCAGATCGGCTCCGGCCTCACCGGCGTGCTTTACGTGCTCGACGAGCCGTCAATCGGGCTGCACCAGCGCGACAACGATCGGCTGCTCGCGACGCTGCGGCGGTTGCGAGACCTCGGCAATACGGTCATCGTCGTCGAGCATGACGAAGAGGCGATCCGCAGCGCTGACTGGCTGATCGATATGGGGCCCGGCGCCGGCATCCATGGCGGCTATCTCGTCGCCGAGGGCACGCCCGATCATGTCATGCAGCAGCCCGAGAGCGTCACCGGCCAATACCTGACCGGGCTGAAGCAAATCCCGATCCCGGCGCGGCGACGGCGCGGCCACGAACGGCAAATCCTCCGTCTCGTCGGCGCGCACGGCAATAACCTCAAGCACGTCACGGCCGAAATCCCGCTCGGCACATTCTGTTGCGTTTCGGGCGTGTCGGGCGGCGGCAAGTCGACGCTGATCGTCGAGACGCTTTACAAGGCGCTCGCCAAGCGGCTCAACAATGCGCGCGAGCAGTCGGCGCCGTTCGAGCGGCTGGAGGGCGTGGAGTTTCTCGACAAGATCGTCGATATCGACCAGTCGCCGATCGGCCGCACGCCGCGTTCCAACCCGGCGACCTATACCGGCTGCTTCACGCCGATCCGCGATTGGTTCGCGGGGCTGCCCGAGGCCAAGGCGCGCGGCTACGCGCCCGGCCGCTTTTCGTTCAACGTCAAAGGCGGGCGCTGCGAAGCGTGTCAGGGCGACGGCGTCATCAAGATCGAGATGCACTTCCTGCCCGATGTCTACGTGCAATGCGATGTCTGCAAGGGCAAGCGTTACAACCGCGAGACGCTGGAAGTGCTGTTCCGCGGCAAGTCGATCGCCGATGTACTCGACATGACCGTTGACGAGGGCGCCGACTTCTTCCGCGCGGTGCCGTCGATCCGCGACAAGCTGGTGACGTTGCAGCGCGTCGGGCTCGGCTATATCCATATCGGCCAGCCGGCGACGACGCTGTCGGGCGGTGAGGCACAGCGCGTCAAGCTGTCAAAGGAATTGTCGCGCCGCGCCACGGGCCGCACGCTCTACATCCTCGACGAGCCGACCACCGGGCTGCATTTCGAGGACGTGCGCAAATTGCTCGAAGTGCTGCACGCGCTGGTCGAGACCGGCAACACGGTGCTGGTCATCGAGCACAATCTCGAAGTCATCAAGACCGCCGACTGGCTGATCGATCTCGGCCCCGAGGGCGGCGACGGCGGCGGCCGCATCGTCGGCACCGGCACGCCCGAGGATGTCGTTCAGGTGACCGAAAGCCATACCGGCCGCTACCTGCGCCCCTATCTCGGCAAGCGCCTCGCGCCGCCGCGCCGCGTTGCGAGCAGCGCCGCGGAATAGCAATGAACGTGACCCGCCGACGGGCGATCGAGGAATTGCGGCGCATGGTGCTGGACGCTCTTGGCGACCACGGCGCCGAGGTGTGGCTGTTCGGCTCGTGCGCGCGCGATGAGGTGATGCAGCACAGCGATATCGATGTCGCTATCCTGCCGCGAGACGATCTGGATGCCGGTTTCTTCGCAGAGTTGACCGAGCAAATAGAGGAAAGCGATATCCCTTACGATGTCGATCTTGTCGATCTTCGCCGTGCTGCGCCGAGCCTGGCCGATGAGGTTCGCCTGGAGGGAGTGAAGTGGAGAGATTAGCTCGGCGCCTTTCCGAAGCGGCGGCGGCTCTCGCCAGGCTCGACGAACTCGCGGGGAAAAACGAGCGTTCCCTGGTCGAGCGCGACGGCGCCGTCCTGCGTCTCGTCTTTACCTATGAAGCCGTATGGAAGGCGTGCCAAAGGCTGCTCGCTGCGCTTGAAAATGTCAGCGCCGGCTCTCCCAACGCAGCCATCCGCGCGGCGCGAAATCTGGGCTGGCTTTCGGACGAGGACGCGCGCGCCGCAATCATGCTCGGCGAGGAGCGCAATCTTGCGGTCCACATGTATCGCGACGAGATCGGCGAGCAGATCGAACAACACCTTGCATCACATGCCGCGTTGCTGCATCGCTGGCTCGACGCGCTGATTCGGCGCGCCGAAGCCGGCGAGTAAAGGCGCGCTACGCGAAGGCCGGCATCACATCTTTCGCGAACAATTCCGTCGAACGCAGCGCGTTCTCCTGGCTGATCGTGCCGAACGCGAAGTCGCAGACATAGTAGTTGATGCCGGTCTCGGCGATTTCGTGTGCGATGAAGTCTCGCACGGTCGCCGGTGAGCCGGCCACGGCGTCTCCGCGCTCCAGCACCGTCGCGAAATCGGGCGGCAGCGAGGCTTCGAGCGGGAACGGCACATTATACTTGTGCCAGAGCAGCCCCATGTGGTGCCGCCACGCCGGGTAGCCGGCGCGCGCGATCTCGCGTGCCTCGCCGTCGCTGTCGGCGACGATAATGTGGCGGTTCACCCCCATCAACGGCAGTTCGGCTTTGGCGCGGCCGAGCTTCCGCCACTCCGCCGTATATGATTGCACCACCTCGCGCACCGCCGGGATCGGCCGCCGCGCCACGATATGCGCGCCATGCTGCGCTGCCCAAGGAATGCTCTCCGCCCGGCCGATGCCGTACCACAGTTCAGGATACGGCTTCTGCACCGGCTTCAGCGCGATCGGCACGTGGTCGAAATCGTAATACTTGCCGTGAAAGGTCAGCTCGTCCTCGGTAAAGCCGAGGCGCGTCACCTCGAAGCATTCGCGGAACTGCTCGGCGCCGGTCGCGAAATCGACGCCGTAAAACCCGACCTCGACCGGCGAGATGCCGCGCCCGACGCCATAAAGGAACCGGCCGTTCGACAGCTGGTCGAGCATGCAGACTTCGTCGATCAGCCGCAGCGGGTGATAGAGCGGCAGCAGATAGACCATCGGCCCGAATTTGAGCTTCTTGGTGCGCTGCGCGACCGCCGACAGGAACACGCTCGGCGACGGCGCATAGCCCAGCGGCGTGTTGTGATGCTCCGCCAGGTGATAGGCATAGTAGCCAAGCCGGTCATAGGCCTCGATCAGCTTGAGGCGGTTCTCGAAATGCTGGTGCAGCGGCAGACCGCTGTCGTCGAGATGATCGAAAATGCCGAAGCGCATTTATTTGCCTCCCTCTTTGCTGGCATCCTACCGATACCTTCTGGTGAAGACTACGCGATTGAGGCAAGGCCCATAGCACTGGGTTTCTGGCTGAATGCGCCGAAAGTGAAATCGCGAGCACAAAAAAGGGGGATAATTCGTGGTCCAATTGCCAAACCCGGACGAAGTCCGAGCGACTTTAGATCCGGTATGGTTCAACACCTACTGGATAAAGAACGCGCTTGAGCTGTACGAGGGCGTTTCAAAGCACGCCGATGAGCTAAAAGAAAACTACAATCACTTTTTTGGCGTCATACAAAAGTTCTCTCTAGACGCTGCAGTTTTACATATTTCCAAAATATTTGATAAAAGCAATCCACGATATCAGAAAGATACTATTCCGAGTTTGTTCTCTTACCTGAAAGCGAACCTTACAGATGCTTATGTGGTCAGGCTGAAGGTTGAGACGCTTATAGGCTTGGGGATATCACAGTGCGACGCGGACCGGCTTCTCCCAGGATTGCGTACCGACTTCAGAAAATATAAAGATGAATTTATTGATATAATAGAAAATATTGTGCCAGATAACAAAAATAATGATACTCTTAAATTTCTTTTAAGTTATCGAAACAAAATATTGACCCATCAAGAGCGCTTGGATGACGCATTAAAAGAACAGCTGAAATACCTTCCTTCTCTGCATGAGATGGAGCAATTGAATAACTGGGCTATAAATTTCTGTCTATTGGCAATTAGCCTTCTAACACCAAACATAAGCTTAATACCAAATGGGCAATCTGTACGTATTGCTGCGCTGAACGTGGTCGCAAAGCTGCTCGACAAGGAGCTTGATAACGACTACGCGGCGCGCAAGTTGTTCTACGCACGAATCTGACCAAATTAGGCGCTCACCATCGCGTCCGAAATCTTCTCCGCCGTCATCAGCGTCGGGAAATTGGTGTTGGCGCACGGCACCGCCGGAAACAGTGACGCGTCGACGACGCGCAGCCCCGAAACCCCGCGCACCCGGCCTTGATTATCGGTCACCGCCATCGGGTCGTCGTCGGCGCCCATGCGGCAGGTACAGGTCGCGTGCCACACGCCGATCGCGGCGCCGCGGATAAAGCTTTCAAGCGCGTCGTCATCGGTCATCAGTTGCGCGAAGGTGTAGCCCTCGACGATGTATTTGTTGATCATCCATTTGCGCAACCACTCCGGCCCGTCGAGCAGTTTGGCGACAAAACTCGTGATGCGCCGGTTCTTGTCGTTGACGACACCGATCTTGCGCACCCGCTCGGTGTAGCTTGCCGGGAACGGGTCGCTGGTCGCGCCCTGCATCGCCGCGCTCATCTGAATCGCGGCGAGCCGGCGAAACCCGTCCATCAGCCGTTCGAGGTCGCGCCGGTCCGACAGCAGGTTGAACTCGACCATCGGCTCGGCCCGCCAATCGGCGCTTTGCAGCCTGACCTGCCCGGTTTCGGAAAACGTCTTGTAGACCGCGAGCAACAGCGAGGCGATCTGTTCGCCGACCGCGTGCCACGCGGATTTGCTCACCCCGGCGACAAACATGTCACCCGGCGGCGCCCCGCCGATCTGCGACGAATAGCGCAGCGCCAGCAGAATATGCCGGCGCGTGAGACCGTTGATCCGCGCCTCGGGCTTGATGAACGACGATACCGAGACCGACGGGTGGTCCATCAGCCGCTGGCCGACCCCCGCGAGATGGGCGCGCACCTCGATGCCGAGGTCGCGCAGCGGCCCGGCGGGGCCGATCCCGGCGCGCAGCAGATGCGCCGGCGAATGGATCGCGCCCGACGAGCAGATCACCTCTTTCGCGCGGAACTCCTGCTCCCGCCCTTTCACCATCGCCTTGATGCCGACGCATTTGGTGCCCTCGAACAGCAACGACATGACCTGCGTCTCGGCCGAGACCGTGAGGTTCTTGCGCATCCGCGTGCCGTTATCGAGATAGCCGATCGCCGCCGACACCCGCCGGTCGTAAAGGTTCGAGATCGTGATCGGGAAATAGGCGTCGGGGACGAATTCGCCGTTCTGATCCTCGACATAGGGGAACCCGGCCGCCTCGAACGCGGCAGCGACGGCCTTGGCGTGGCCGTTCCACAGCTTGGGAAAAATCCGGCGTACCGGAATGCGGCCCTCCTTGCCATGCCACGGGCCGTCAAAATCCATGTCCCGCTCAACCTTTTTGAAATAGGGCAGCACGTCTTGCCACGCCCAGCCGGCAGCGCCCTTTGCCTCCCATTCGTCGTAATCCGTGGGCGCACCGCGATTGGCGAGCTGGCCGTTGATCGACGAGCCGCCACCGAGCACCCGCGCCTGCTCGTATTTGCGCAGCGCCGGGCGGATTTCCGGCCGATTGTGCGAGACGATCTCGGTGTGGACCTTTAGTTCCTGCCAGTGGAAGCGCGAGTCGAAATAGGCGGTGCCGGGGTAGGAATCGAGGATTTCGGGCGGCACCTGGCCGTCGGGCGTGTCCTGGCCTGCTTCGCAGAGCAATACGTTGTTGGTGCTTTTCGCCGACAGCCGGTTCGCCATCACCGACCCCGCCGAGCCGCCGCCGACGATGATGTAGTCGTAATCCATCCCCCGCCCCTGTTCTTCGCTTCCAGGCGGTGGATGTTATCGGCGCGGCGTTGGAACGGGCAAGCACGCCGCCGTAACTCCCCCAGCACGCCAGGCGGTTGGTACTATTCTCTTTCGATTAGTGCGAAAGGACTTCCGGCGGCGGCGCCGGCGGGGGAACTGCGGGCGCATCGTCGCCCTGTGCGAGGTAGCTGCCATAGGCCCACCCCGTCCCTTGCGGCGACTCCACCTGCATCCAGCCGTAATTCGCAGTCGCGAGGACGCGCAGCGGCATACCCGGGCGCAACGTACCGATGACCGGGAAGCTGGTGTTCGGGCCGGAGCGCATCGACACCGCCTGGCGCGGCGTTGTCATCCCCTGCATGGGCGTCACGGCGACCGGGATGGCGGTTGTGGCACTCAATTCTTCTGTCGGCGCTGGCGGCGCGGCGGGAGCCGATGCCGCTGTCGCGGCTGGAGCTGGTGATGGGATCGAGGTCGGGGCCGGCGGTGCCTCGGTTGCGGTCGTCGTGTCGGCCCATGGCGGAGCGGCGCCGGGCGGCGGCACAAAGGAAGCGGATGGCTGCGCCTCGGCATGTCCCATCCAGAACGGGGCGACACTGAGCGCCATGACGGCTGTCGCGCGTGCGATCTTGCTCATGCATGCTCCTTCAGGCGGTGATGACGCGTTGCTCCCGCGGGTCTGCCATGCAAACACGGCGCGCCGGCCGCGGGTTCCCTTGCAGCGCGAACCTCCCTTTGTCGTGATCGTCGTTACGTCGCGGGCGTTTCGCGCGGCTTGCTGTGATAGAACCGGAACGCGAGCCCGCCGCGCGGCGTTTACCGCGAGCTGCGGCCGCCGCGGCAAACCTGTCGAGATTGCTTCCAAGGAGAAGTCGATGTTCCGGACACTTGCGATTGCCGCCGTGGCGCTCGGCGCAACGGCCGCCGTCACCGCCCCCGCGATGGCCGACCGGTATTGCGGACCCGGCTTCTATTATCGCTACGGCGAATGCCGGCCATACGCGTATTACGAGCCGCCGCCGGGTGCGGTTGTTGGCGGCGCAGTCGCTGGCGCCGGCTATGTCGCGGGCAGCGCCGTAGACGCCGCCGGTAACGTGGCGGGTAGCGCGGTTAATGCCGCCGGCAATATCGTCGGCTGCGCGCTCGGGGGCTGCCGCTGACGCGGCTTTAGTTTTCGGCCGAATTGCGAGACACGGTCGTCACGGGCTGGTGATCGATCAGGGATACCGGCCCGCGGCGGTATCGGGCAGAACTGCCCCCTGCGGAGAGCGGTGGTGGCCGACGCAAGCAGCTCAGCCACCACCTATCTTGGGGATCAGGACGACCTCGCTATCGGGTTTTAGCGGCGCGAGATACGCGTCCTGAAAAATCTCGCCGTCGATCGCGACGGCCATGCTTTCATCGATTTGCTGCCCTAGACCAGGATAGCGCCGGTCGAGTTCGGTGATCAGCCGGCGCACGGTGTTTGCCTCGACATCGAACTCGGTAATGCCGCCCGTGAGCCGACGGGCGGCGATGCCGGTCATCACGACATGGGGCATTGTTGCTCCTTCTAACGTCATTCCGGGATGTACCGAAGGGACAGACCCGGAACCCAGGAACACCCGCCTCTGGAATATGGGTTCCGGGTTCGCCGCATTTTCGCGGCGCCCCGGAATGACGCCAAGAAGTTACTGCTACTCCGCGGCCATGCGCGGCGGGTCGATCTCGTCGAGCACCGCACGCAGCTTAGGCGGCGACATCGGCAGATCGCGCATACGCGCGCCGACCGCATCCGCGATCGCATTGGCGACCGCCGCCATCGGCGGCACGATCGGCACCTCGCCGACGCCGCGCGCACCAAACGGATGGCGCGGATTTGGCACCTCAACCATCACCGCATCGATCATCGGCATGTCCGAGGCGACCGGGATGCGGTAGTCGAGGAAGCCGGCGTTTTCGAGGCGGCCATCCTTGTCGTAGATGTATTCCTCGTTGAGCGCCCAGCCGACGCCTTGCGTCACGCCGCCCTGGATCTGGCCCTCGACATAGGACGGGTGGATCGCCCGGCCGACATCCTGCACCGCGGTATAGCGCAGCACCTTGACGTGTCCGGTTTCGCGGTCGATCTCGACATCGCAGACATGGGTCGCGAAGCCGGGGCCGGCGCCCTGGGCGTTGATCGACACCTCGGCGGTGATCGGCCCACCGGTGCGGCCGGACTTGATCGCGATATCGGCCAAGGACAGCGGCTCAAAGCTGCCGGCATTCGCACCCGCCGGGAAGGCTTTGCCGTCCCGCCACTCGACCGCTTCAGGGCTAATATCCCAAATCGCCGCAGCGCGCGACTTCAGCTGCTCGACAACCTTTTCCGCCGCCTGGGTCACCGCCATACCGGTGGCGAAGGTGACGCGGCTGCCGCCCGTCAGGAACGTGAAGCCGATCGAGGCGGTATCGCCCACCACCGGCCGCACCTTCTCGTAAGGGATGCCGAGCACCTCGGCGGCCATCATCGCCATCGAGGCGCGGGAACCGCCGATATCGGGGTTGCCTTCGACGACCGCGACCGTGCCGTCCTCGTTGACATGCACCGACGCGCTCGATTCGCCGCCGATATTGAACCAGAAGCCCGAGGCGATGCCGCGGCCCTGGTTGGGCCCGAGCGGGATCTTGTAGTTCGGGTGGTTTTTCGCGGCCTCGATCGTCTGCAGATAGCCGACGTTGACGAGCGTCGGCCCGTACGGCGTCTTGGTGCCGTCGCGCGCCGCGTTCATCTCGCGCAGCGCCAACGGGTCGATGCCGAGCTCACGCGCCAGTTCGTCAACGCAGCTCTCGACGCCGAACGACGAGTTCGGCGCGCCCGGTGCGCGATACGCCGCCACCTTCGGCCGGTTCGACACGACGTCGTAGCCGGTGATGTGAACGTTATCGAGATCGTACATCGCGAAGGCGCACATGCAGCCGGGGCCGACCGGCGAGCCGGCAAAAGCACCCGCCTGATATTTCAACACGAGTTCTGCGGCGACGATGCGTCCCGATTTCTTGGCGCCGAGCTTGACCTCGATCGTGCCTCCAGCCGCCGGGCCGGTGCCGCGGAAGACTTCTTCGCGGCTCATCACCAGCTTGACCGGGCGGCCGGTCTTCTTTGACAACGCCATGGCCACCGGCTCGAGATAGACCAGCGTCTTGCCGCCGAAGCCGCCGCCGATTTCGGCGGGGATCGCTCGGATATTGGCCATGTCGACACCGAGCAGCTTGGCGCAATAGGCGCGGACCATGAACTGGCCTTGGCTCGAGCTCCAGATGGTTGTCTGACCGTCGGGCGCGACCGTCACGAGGCAGGCATGCGGCTCGATATAAGCCTGATGTACTGGCTTGGTGCTGTATTTGCGCTCGATGATGACCTCGGCCTCGGCGAAGCCCTTGGCAATGTCGCCCTTGGTGAACGTGATCTTCTTGGCGACATTCGACGGCTTGGTCGGCTTCGGCTCGACACCCGCCGTGAACATGTCCTCGTGCAGGATCGGCGCGTTGGGCGCCATCGCCGCCTCGACATCGATCACATGCGGCAGCACTTCGTACTCGACGTCGATGAGGTCGCACGCTTCTTCGGCGATCGCTGCCGAGGTCGCCGCCACCGCCGCGACCGCGTGCCCATCATAAAGTGCCTTGTCGCGCGCCATGCAGTTGCGGGACAGGTCGCGGAAATTCATCGGCCCTTCGCCGACAAAGGCTTCCTCGTTCGCGATGTTGGGAAAATCCGCCGCAGTCACGACCCCGAGCACGCCTTTCAGCCGCTCGGCTTTCGACGTATCGATCTTGAGAATGCGGGCATGCGCATAAGGGCTGCGCTTTACCCTGGCCCATAACATGCCGGGCATCGTGTGATCCGCGCCGAAGCTGGCGCGACCGATAACCTTATCGACCCCGTCCGGTCGGATCGGGCGGGTGCCGACGACCTTGAGGGCGGCTTTATCGAGATAGCTCATTGTCCGGCCTCCGCGCGCATGACCGAGGCCGCATCCATCACCGCGCGCAGGATCTTGTCGTATCCGGTGCAGCGGCAGAGGTTGCCGGCGAGCCAGTAGCGCGCCTCTTCCTCGGTCGGGTTGAGAGTGGTGTCCAACAGCGCTTTGGCTGCAACAATCAGGCCGGGCGTGCAGAAGCCGCATTGCAGCGCGGCATGTTCGAGGAATTTCTGCTGCACCGGGTGGAGCTTGTCACCCTCGGCGATGCCCTCGATCGTCGTGATGTCGCGGCCCTCCGCCTCGACACCAAGCATCAGGCACGAGCAAACGATATTGCCGTCACAGATAATCGTGCAGGCGCCGCAGTCACCCGAGCTGCAGCCTTCCTTGCTGCCGGTCAGCCCCAATTCGTCGCGCAGCACGTCGAGCATCGTCTGCTGGGCTTCGCAGAGATACTCGACCGGCTCGCCGTTGATGGTTGTCGTTACGTGATGCTTGCTCATCAAACTCTCTCCTCGTCAGCGCGCTGCCGCGCGTTCGAATGCGATGGCGGCCGCACGGCGCGCGAGGACGCCGGCAACCTTGGTGCGGTACTCGATCGTGCCGCGCTTGTCGCTGATGGGCTTGCAAGCCGCCTGCGCCGCGGCATCGAGCGCTGCCAGCGTGGGCTCGTCCAGCTTGTGGCCGATCAGCGCCTTCGCGGCATCCTCGACGATGACGGTCGTCGGAGCGACCGCGCCGAGCACGACCCGCGCGTCGGTGCAGGTGCCACCGGCATCGAGCGTGACGTTCACCCCGCAGCCGACAACCGCGATATCCATCTCCGTGCGCGGGATGAAGCGAAGATAGGCGTCGCACTGATGCGGCTTTGGCTTGGGAATCTTGAACTCGACGATGAATTCGCCCTTGCCCAACGAGGTGCGGCCAGGGCCAGTGCAGATGCTCTCGGCCGGCGCCTCGCGTTTGCCGTTCGGGCCGGCGATGACGACGGTCGTGCGCGCCGCGATGACCGCCGGCACGCTGTCGGCGGCGGGTGAGGCGTTGCACAAATTGCCAGCAAGCGACGCGCGCCCCTGGATTTGCGTCGAGCCAATCAGGTCGGCACCCTCGACGATGCCCGGCCAGGCATGTTCAAGCGCCGCGTTGCTGGACAGCATGACGCCCGGCGTCGCCGCGCCGACGACAAAGAAATTGCCTTCTTCACGGATGCCGATAATGCCGGGGATCCGCTTGGTATCGACGATCAGATCGGGTTTGATGCGACCGCTGCGCAGCTGCACGAGCAGATCGGTTCCCCCCGACAGCACCTTCGCCAGACCGCTGGCGCCAGCCAAAATCTTGACCGCGTCATCGACGCTCGTCGGCGCCTCGTAATTGACCCTGGGCATGTTCGCTCCTCGAAATGCGCTCGCGCCCTCTCTGCCGCCGCCGGCGGGCGGAGGGCTTCACCTTGGCTTACACCACCGGAACCGGCCGCGTGAAGTGCTATTCTCCGCCACGCGCGGCTCCGGCCGCCAGTCTAACCATGTCGGACGGCAAGCGCCAAAGATGATCGCGATCAATGACAATTTGGCGCTCGATGAGCGGGAGATAAGCGAGACATTTGTTCGCGCCTCGGGTCCCGGCGGGCAGAACGTCAACAAAGTGGCGAGCGCGGCACAGTTGCGCTTTGACGCGCGCGGCTCGCCGTCGTTGCCGGAGGCGGTCAAGGCGCGCCTGCTGCGGCTCGCCGGCAACCGCGTCACCCTGGATGGCGTTATCGTCATCACCGCGCAGCGCTTTCGCTCGCAGGAACGCAACCGCGAGGACGCGCTCGACCGGCTGGTCGCGCTGATCCGCCGCGCCGCCGAGCTGCCAAAGCCGCGCCGGCAGACGCGCCCAAACGCCGCGCAGCGCGAGGAACGTCTCGCCGCGAAGACGCGTCGCGGGGCGCTCAAACGCCAACGGCGAGCGGCGCCAGATGATGAATTGTGAAGCCGTGCCGCCCCGCCAGGATGTCGGCGACCCGGCTGCGGTGGCAGATGCTGTGGTCCGCCTCATAGCACAGCAGGCAACTCGGGTTTTCGGCCGCGATCACGGCCGCTTCCGATAACGCCAGCCCGGCCTCGGCGGTGGCGAGCTTGGTATCGACGATGCGCCAGAATGTCTCCCATTCGCGCCGGCGGTTGGCCTCGCGGCCCTCGGGCGGCGTGCCCAACGCCTTCAAACCGACATAGCGAATACCTGCCTCCTCCAGTCCGGCGGCGAGCTGACGCTTCGAGAAGCCCGGCCGGCGCGATTGCGGCCGGTCGCGCACATCGATCAGCGACACGACACCGGCACATTTAAGCGCGGCGATGACATCCGCCAGCCGCGCCTTCTCATAGCCGATGGTGAAGAGGACGGGCCGCATGCCCAATTAGCCCATCATCACGTGCGGGTAATGCTTCCTGTCACACTCATCAGTCCGAAACAGCACCTTACCCGACCAGATGATTTTGTCCGTTGCACGATAGGCAATGGTTGAGGTGTCTAGTTCTCCATCGGGGAATAGATGAAAGTGCTCGTTCTTTTCGTTGAGCTTTAGAAGCTCCCGCACGAGCAAATCTCTACCTTTCTCATTGAGCCATATCTCAAGCTCTCCGCTTGCTGTCAGGCTCATCGTGATACGCGGCTTCATCGCTTCCTCGGAAACAAGCTATCACACCCGATAGCGATCGATTGCGCCGCGGTCGAGCTCAATGCCGAGACCAGGGCGTTCGGGCGGGCGGACCATGCTGTCACCTTCGAGCTTTAGTTCCTCCTTCAGCAACTCGGTGCGCAGGCCATTCGGGTTCTGGTCCCATTCGAGCACCAGCCCGTTCGGAATCGACGCGGCGTAATGCAGCGACGCGACCAGCAGCACCGCGCTGCCAAAGGAGTGCGGCGCGACCATGCGGTGATGCGCCTGGGCAAAGGCGGCAATGCGCTTGCCCTCCGAAAAACCGCCCGTCCAGGCGATATCGGGCTGCACGATGTCGACCGCGCCGCGGGTGATCAGCTCGCGAAAGCCGTAAAGACCCAGTTCTGTCTCATAACCGGCGATCGCCGTGTCGAGCGCATCGGCGACCCGAGCGCTGCCGTCGATGTCGTCGGTCGCGACCGGCTCCTCGATCCAAAACAGTTTATAGGGCGCCATCTCACGGCCCATCTCGATGGCAAAAGCGGGGCTCCACGCGCAGTTGATGTCGACCATCAGTTTGGCATTCGACCCCAGCGCCTTGCGTGCCGCGGCGACGCGCGCGAGGTCTTCAGACGGGTCGGTTTCACAGAAATCGACATTGCCCGAGAGCTGGCGCAGATGCGTGCCCGTTGACGGATTGCGGCCGATCTTCATTTTCATACCCTTGAAGCCGCGGGCGCGATAACCCTCGGCTTCATGGGCAATGCCGTCGACACCCTTTCCTTCCTGGTAGAACCCGCCGCTGGCATAGGCTTCGACTCGATCGCGGCACGCGCCGAGCAGCTTGTAGACCGGCAGCTTCGCAACCTTGCCGGCGATGTCCCACAGCGCGATGTCGATGCCGCTGATCGCGTTCATCGCGATGCCGCGCCGCCCGTATTGCCGGGTGCGCACAAACATCTTCTGCCACAGCGCCTCGATCATCAGCGGATCTTCGCCGAGGAGGAGCGGCTTCAAATCCTTTTCGATGCAGGTCGCGGTCGAGCCGCCGCCCGGTCCCGCCTCGCCGATGCCGACGATGCCGTCATCGGTTTCGACCTCGACCAGCAGCGCGCCGCGCCGCGCCTGCACCCCCGAGGCGCTGGCGTAAGGCGGGTCGCATTTATAGGCGAGCGCGATGGTGCGGATGTCTTTGATTTTCATAGCCACGCCTAATTCCCGATCACCGCGGTCAGATCGCACTGGATCTGCATCGGCGGGGTAAAATCGCCGCTGGCGACCGTGTGCCGCGCGGGCCGGGAGTGCGGATCGGGAAACATCTCGGTCCAGTATTTGTTGAGCGTCGGCCGCAGGGCGCGATCGGTGATCCACACCGTCATCTTAATGATGTCGTCGGTCGTGCCGCCTGCGGTCTCGATAACGCGACGGACATTGTCGAACATCGCTTTGCATTGCGCGTCGAGGTCGTCCGACACCTTACCGGTCGCCGGGTCCGCGCCGGAAATCGCGCCCGACATGACAAACGGCCCGATGCGGCTCGCACTCGGAATTGGGTTTACGTGCCGCGCCCCGGCCACGTCGATGCTGCGCCGCTTTTCCATGTCTTGCCTCCTCCCGGACGGTTGCGCCGCGATGATAGGAAGGCGGCGCGGCTAAGGCGAGATCGTTATCTTTCCCACCATGCCGGCCCAGTCATGGTCCGAACAGATCAGCCCGTATAAACCGGGCTCCTTCGCAACAAAGTAGAGGTCTTTCTTGTCGCCCGGCTGGAGCACGATTTCGATATGGTCGGGGCCGGTCATATCAGGGTTGCGCATCTCGATCGCCTTGAAGAAGTCAGGTGCGGTGAATTCGTGCGTTTCCTTGCCCTGATTTTCGAGATGCAGGTCGTACGCCGTGCCTTGTTTGAAGGTGAGGCTTGCCGGCCTGAAAGCGTATTCCACGGTCACCACCGAGACCTTTTCCGCTTTCGACCAGTCTGCCGCGATTGCGGCGACCAGCGGCAGCGTGATCACCCCAACGATAAACGGAATGACGCGCCGGCTTGTCACGCCTTGACCACGCAGCCGCCGACAATCTCGCGCGAAGCAAAGGCATTGCGCGTATCGATGATCAGCGGGCAGTGATCGGCCAGAAGCTGGTAATCGACCGCATCATGGTCGGTGCAGATTACCACGGCATCGATCGTGGAAAGCAATGTCGCAGCAAGCGGCACGGATTTGCGGCCGGTCAAGCCAGGGTGGTCCCGCGTCGGAGGTATCTCCGGGAAGAACGGGTCGTGAAAGCTGATGACCGCGCCGCGTTTTTCGAGCAACTCCATGATCTTTAGCGCCGGGCTCTCACGCATGTCATCAAGGTTCTTTTTATAGGCGACACCAATGACAAGTGTGCGGGCGCCCTTGAGCGCCTTGCCCAGATGGTCGCTCAGCGCCGCCATGGTGCGGTCGACCACCCGCACCGGCATCGCGGTGTTCACCTCGCCGGCCAACTCGACAAAGCGCGGGCTCACGCCGAACTCGCGCGCCTTCCAGGTCAGGTAGAATGGGTCGATGGGAATGCAATGTCCGCCGAGGCCCGGCCCGGGATAAAATGGCATATAGCCGAAAGGCTTGGTCTTGGCCGCCTCGATGACTTCCCAAACATCGATCCCCATCACCTCGTAGACGACCTTCAACTCATTGACGAGGGCGATGTTGACCGATCGGAAAATGTTCTCGGTCAGCTTTACGGCTTCGGCGACGTCGGCGGACGACACCGGCACGGCGCGCGTGACGATTTCTTCATAGAACGCGCAGGCGAGACGCAAGGCCAGAGGGCCGTCGGCGCCAACCACTTTTGGGATCGTGCTGGTCGCAAATTGGCTGTTGCCGGGGTCTTCGCGCTCTGGCGAATAAGCGAGAAAGAAATCTTGCTCCGACCGCAAACCGCTTTGCTCGAGAATCGGCCGCATCACTTCGCGCGTGGTGCCCGGATAGGTGGTCGATTCGAGTACCACCAGTTGGCCGGTGCGCAGATGCGGAACGATGCTTTGAGCGGTTCGCGCGACATAGGTGAGGTCGGGTTCGCGCTGGCGTGTGAGCGGCGTCGGAATACACAGGAGAATCGCATCCGCCTCGTTCAATCGCGAGAAATCATCCGTCGCCTCGAACTTGCCAGAATCGCGCAGCGCCGCGATCGTCTCCGCCGGGATATGCCGGATATAAGAACCACCGGCGTTCAGTATCTTGATCTTCGCCGAGTCAATGTCGAAGCCGAGTGCGCCAAAGCCCTTCTCGGTCACCGCACGCATCAGCGGCAACCCGACATATCCAAGTCCGATAATCCCAATTTTCGCTTCATGCGCACGAAATCGCGCGACTAGCGTCTCGATCGAAACCCGCTTCACCGATGGCCCAACGACCGCGTCCATTTCCTTGCGGCTTTGTCGGGTTACAGCATAGGCGAGTCCCTGCTCATCGCAACCATCATCGCCCGCCAGCAACGGGAGCTAATAACCACAGCAAAATGGGGCGGCCAAAGGCCGCCCCATCGAGTGCTCGATTGACTTGTTTTCGACTACGGCTCGACGATCTCGACCCGGCGATTTTGCGGCTCGCGAACGCCATCGGCGGTCGGAACCCGGTTGTCGTTCTCGCCGCGCCCGGCGACGATCATCTGCGACTTCGGCACGCCCAAAGCAGCCATTGCCTTTGCGACATTGTTCGCACGCCGCTCGGAAAGACGCTGGTTATAGCCTGGCGAGCCAGACCGGTCGGTATAGCCGGTCACCTGGATCTGTACTGGCGCGCCAGCCTTATACGCATCCGCTGCCTGCTGGATGATCTGGTGTCCTTCGGGCGTGATCGTGTCCTTATCCCAATCGAAGAACACGATGAACACCTTTGGCGCCGCCGGCGGCGGTGCTGGCGCGGCCACAGGAGCTGGCGGCGGCGGCGGCGCATTGAAGTGGTAGTTGATGCCCAACAACCCGGCATTCGATGTGAAGTTAGAACCGAGCTCGGAATAGCGATACTCGACCTTCACGCTCCATTGCGGCGCGAACATGTCTTCAACACCGCCGCCCACGGTCCAACCGGATTGATCGCCAGGGTTCGGGTGTGCACCCTTGATACCGACCACCGAGCGGTTGATGTCGCCAAAGGCACCGCCGCCGGTGACGAACCACAGCATATTGCTGCCCGCTGGCGCATAGCCTGCACGGCCGCGGATCGTCGCCATCCAGGAATTGCTTTCGCCGCAGACATAGCTGCTTGTCGGGCAACCAGTCGACCCGCTGAGGCCGGACGCATCGACATCAGTTTCGACGCCGAGCACCCAATTCGGATTGACCTGCCAGTTGTAGCCGGCCGTACCGCCCCCCAGCGGTCCACCAAAGTCGAAATTTCCGGTCGACTTACCCGTGAACGGGTTCCTGAATTTGTCAGATGCCTGGGCACCACCGACATTCAGACCAGCGTAGAACCCGCTCCAGTCCGTCACCCCCATCGCCATTGGTGCGGGAGCCATCGGCGACATCTGCGCCCCGGCTGGAGCCATCGACGCCAGAAGCAACGCCGCCGCCGCTCCGCTTGTGGTAAAGCGCATTTACCCCCTCCACGTTCCTGCAAGTCACGATATCGACTGAGTATCGCCCCCTAAATAGGAAGGGTCAACTCACAGGGCAATTCCTATAACCCCTTACGTCCACTTTGGTTAGGCGACTGTGGCATTTTCAGCACAGCAAACATGGCAAAGGCGCAAGATTGTAAACAGGTGGTAAACCAAATGAGCAAATCTCTAAGATAGTCTTACGAAATCTTATTCTACCGAAGTGATCGGCAGCGACTCGCGCGTCACGATCACCTCGCCTGTTTCGGTTAACCGGACCAGATTAACGGTCTTTGCCCAGTCGGGCGACCCCGAATAATAAGCCGGTATGAGGCCACTACCGACCTGCGCCGGGCGGTCCCAATGGCCGAGCGCCACGTAATCCGCGCAGGTCGCCTCGATCATCGCGTCGCTGATCAACCAGGAAGGGCGCAACGGGTTGTGCCAGGTTTCCGGCGGCTCGTAATGCCCGTGCCCGACGCAGACTTGCCACCGCGTGCCGCGAGGCCGGGGATCCTTGAGCGGTGCCATGTCGCGGTAATCGTAATGTGCGTTCCCCCAAATTTCGAGCTGAAGCTCAGGGAGATGGATCGCCCCGTCATGCGTCAGGCCGAGAATCGTCAAACCTGGGATTTCGGTGTAGCCGCCTCGCGCATACACCGAATCGGCGGTCACCGGATCGTGGTTGCCGGGCAACAGCACGATGGGCACCCCCGCGTCGGCCAGCACCTGGCCAGCGCGCTCGATCGTCGCCGCAGTGACCATGTGATTGTCGAATGTATCGCCGGCGAGCAACACCACATCCGCGTCGACGCTGCGCGCATAAGCAAGCACCGCCTTGAGCCCTCCGGTGCCGTCGCCGCCGTGTTGCGCGGCGATCCGCCCATCGTCGACATGCAAATCCGAGCTGTGGACGAGAGTGACCTCGCCGCCATTGCTTCTTCTTCCGCTCACGTCAGGTTCTCTCGAAATCGATACGCTCGGTCACCGGCAGGCCGTAGAGGTAGCGGCGCAGGCAGTCGAGCCCCAATTCGACGGCGCCCAGCCGCACCCATTCGCGTCCGCCGAGAATGCGCGAGCGCCGCGACTCCGTGTGACCTTCGGTCGCGATACCGATGCAGATCGTGCCGCCGAAATCGATCCGATCGGGCCCGTCATCGAGATCGATCAGCACCGCAAGCGCGTGGCTCGCGCCGCTTTCACGCCGCGCCGCACGCGCGACCGCCTCCGTGGTCTCGCGGGTGATCTCTAACGGTTCGGCGCCGCTGAGGCCCACAGCGTCGTAAATCTCGGCGAGATCACGCGACACGACGCCCCGGCGGACGACGCTCTCTGCGCCGGGCAGCGGCATCAACCGCGCCGCCATCTGGCCGCCGGTAAAAGTTTCGACCAGCGCGAGCGAACCCTCTTGGCGCTGCAGCGCCTTCAAGATGACGCCCTCCAACGTGTCGTCATCCTCGGCCAGGATGAAATTGCCGAGCCGTTGGCGCACCTCCGCAACGACAGGCGCGAGCTTCGCGTCGATGTCACTATGGTCGGCACCGCGCACCGTAAGCTTGGTCTCGATCTGCGGGTAATGCGCGCGAAAGCCCAGTTTCACGCTGCCGTCCGGCACCATTTCCTCGACGCCGCTCAACAGCTGATCGACATGCGACTCGCCCAGCCCGTAGGAATGAAAGCGCTTGAGGTGGATCGCGGTCTGCGCGCCGCTTTTCGCCAGCAGACGTGGGATGATCTGCTCCTCCAGCATGCGCCGCAGTTCGCGCGGCACACCCGGGGTAAAGAAAAACCGCGCCTTGCCGATATCCAGAGCGAAACCGCAGGCAGTGCCGATCGGGTTGTCGAGGATTTCCGCCGTGGTCGGCAGCATCGCCTGCTTGCGGTTGTTGGGCGACATCACCCGGCTGCGGCGGGCGAAAAAAGCCTCCATCGTCGCCAGCCATTCCTCGTTGAGCACGAGTTCGTCGCCGCCCGCCTTGGCGGCAATCTCCTGCGACAGATCATCGACCGTCGGCCCCAACCCGCCATTGACGATGACGGCATCGGCGCGCCGCCCGGCGTGCAGAAACGCGTCAAGCAAGGTTTCCCGGTCGTCCCCGACGGTCGTGCCCCAGCGTACTGCCAGCCCGACATCTTCGAGCTTCTGGGTGATGTACGAGAAATTGGTGTTGACGATCTTGCCGGTGAGGACTTCGTCGCCGGTGCAGATGACCTCGATTTGCATGTGGGTCCGACCCGCCGTTGAGTAGTTCACGCCCTTCGGCGCGAGAATAGCAAAAGGCTTCCGAATACCGAGCGCTCCTCTTCGGTCGCCGTCTTGAAATGGGCGAACGCCGTACGCGCCGTACTGATGGTCACTAATGCATCTGTCCGGCTGAATCGAGCGAGCGGGTCGTAATCGGCGCGGTGCCGTTCTCTTTGAAGCTCAGTTAACGCTTTCGCAAAAGCCCTAAAGTTCGTCGAAAAGCCACCCTGCGGCTGGATACCAGGACGGGCGTTCGCAATCGCGTCACATATGGCCGACAGCGAGGAGTGGTTTATGCTTCGGTATACAAGCGCATACCGCTCACTCTGCCGATTGCCCGTACCGGCGACGGCGTCGGCGGCATTTATTGAAGCGGCATGGAACAGCGCATAGTAGGCGGACGATATTGCCCGTCTAATGTCGGCCTGCCGCGATCCCACGAGCTTTTCAGCCTGTTCCAAAAGATGTTCAGGATTCGGGATCGTCACTCTGCGCCAGCTCTTCTTCCGTCGCGTATTGAAGAAAGGGCATTCGGTCCTCACCCTTCTCCGCAAGCCAATTGTGCAGTTCAATTATATTGTTAAGCACCACGTCACCGCTGATCGTATCTACGATCTTCGGATCAACGACGATCAGCACGCGCCACGTATTGTCACCGTCCGAGTCAACCCACGGATAAACCTCGACCCGAAGGACATTTTCCTTGCCGAAATTCTTACGCGCGATTTCAACGGCATTGCGTTGTATATCCGCAGGTTGAAGCATTTGGGTTTTACCTTAGATTAGGCTTCAGCACATGAAGTTGAGCTTCAGGCCCGGCTCGGACCATCGCATCTTGCCGAGTTGGCCAGTTGCCGAGAGGCTAATATACGCCGTCCGCATGTCCGGCCCGCCAAAGCAGATATTGGTCGGGTACACATCCGGCATTTTCACCTGATCGAGCAGCTTGCCGTCGGGCGAGATCACGGTGACGCACCCGGCCATCAAGGTCGCGACGCAGATATTGCCCGCCGCGGTCACCGCCAAGCTGTCGAAACGCTGGAAACCGGGGAGGCCGCACACGCAACGTCCGCCGTAAGGTGCTGGGAACGGATCGTGCTTCACCTTGCCGGGCGAAACGATGTCCCAGGCATAGAGGCGCGAGGTTTCGGTATCGGCGACATATACGGTTTTTTCGTCGGGCGACAGCCCGACGCCGTTTGGCGTGATGATCGGATAAACCAACTCGACGATGCTGGAACCATCGGGCTGCGCGTAATACAGACCGCCATTGTCACGCTGGTATTTGTAGCGCTTGCCGAGATCGGTGAAATAGAACCCGCCCTGCTTGTCGAACACCAGATCGTTCGGCGCAGACAGCTTGTGGGCGTTGACCTCGGTATAGAGCGTCTTGGTCTCGCCGGTTTTAAGGTCGATGCGCTGAATCGAGCCGCCGTTGTAATCGGGCGCCGGGCCGGTCGACAAAAAGCTCGGGGTTGTTTCGTAGACCGCGCCGCCGTTGTTGCAGATATAGAGCGCGCCATCGGGGCCGGTGGCGACACCGTTCGGCCCGCCGCCGGCACGGCCGATCTCGGTTTTCGTGCCGTCGGGCGCGATGCGGGTGACCTTCTTGCCGGAAATCTCGCCGAGGATCACCGAACCGTCGGCCATCCAGACCGGCCCCTCGGGAAAGCCGAGACCGGTTGCAATGATCTTAACGTCGGGCATCGTTCCCCTCCCCGCCTACGAATTGACCTGACGCATAATCTGCGCCCAGCGGTCGAGCCGCGGCAGCGTCTTGTCGGCCCCCTCGGCGGGCAGCATCGCCACCCAGCGCACCACGCCCATATCGCGATAGCGCTTGAGCAGGTCCACATCGTCGCCCGAGCCCATCAGCGTGATCGGCACTTCCTCGATGGTGCGGCCAGCCTCGGACAGCATCTGCTTGTATTGCGGCAGGTAGCTATCGATATCGCCGTAAGGCGCGCGGCCAGCGATCGGCGCCCAGCCATTGCCGTAACGCACCGCACGCCGCGCCGCATGCGGAAAGGCGCCGCCGACGATCACCGGCAGCGGGTTCTGCACCGGTTTTGGCCACGCCATCATCGGCGGAAAGCCGACGATGTCGCCGTGATATTCCGGCTTCGATTTGGTCCAGATTTCGCGCATCGCCTCGACCTGCTCGCGCATCCGCTTGAAGCGCGTCGCGTAGACGGTACCGTGATCTTCCATCTCGTCCTGGTTCCAGCCGCCGCCGATGCCAAAGAGGAACCGGCCGCCCGACACCTGATCGAGCGAGGCGACGGTCTTGGCCAGCTGGATCGTGTCGCGCTGGATCACCAGGCAAACCCCGGTCGCGACCTTGAGCTTTTTGGTGACGCCCGCCGCGATGCTGAGGCTGACGAACGGGTCCATGGCGTCGTAGTAGGGTTTGGGCAGGTCGCCGCCGCCGGGAAACGGCGTCTTGCGCGTCAGCGGGATGTGCGAATGCTCGGGCGCCCAGAGCGATTCGAACCCCCGCTCCTCCATCGCCTGGGCCAGCGCCGCCACCGGCATCGCATAGTCGGTCATGAACATCAAGGCGCCGAAATCCATCTCGTCCTCCCTCGGAAGCCGTCGCCCAACCTTAGCCGCGATTAGAGGAAAGCCGCTAGCCGCGATGAACGCGCCCCGCTGCGGGCTTTGTCACCAGGATATGCAGAAACAACGGAGCCACACGCGTATCGGCCACGACTGGCTCAAGTTCGGCGAGTTCGGGACTGGCGCTCGGTTCGCCGAACGCCTCGATCACCAACCCGGCTTCGCGAATGATCGCGACCCAGCCGCTCAGCGTGCGGTGAAAGCGGGGCGTCTGAAACGGCGGGACGCGGGCGCGTTCCCCCTCTGGCAGGCTCTCAAACCAAAAACGATCCACCCGCCCCTCGGTCGTCTCAAAGTAGCCCGCGATCTCGATGGCGCGGGTCGTGCGGTCCGCTTCGCGCAGCACCCGGCGGTGGGGCGGCGCGAAGCACGGATGCAGAATCGAAAACTGAAAGAAGCCGCCAGGGCGCAGCACTCGCGCCGCTTCGCGTAGCGCTTGCGGCTGATCCGCCATGTCCATCATCGACATGAAAGCCGTCGCGAAATCAAACGCGTCGTCGGGATGCGGCAGCTGCGTGGCGTCGGCGACGCAATAGACGACACCACCCGGTTCGGCCTGTTCCGCCGCTCGGGCGTGGCGGATAAAAGTCGGCGCCACGTCGATCGCGTGCATCCGCGCCCCGCGGCGCGCGAGTTGTCGCGTGTTCGCGCCTTCGCCGCAGCCGATGTCGATGCCGCGCAGGCCATCTACCGGTGGCAGCATCTCAAGAAAAGCGGGGGTGTTCAGCGCGTCGCGATAGATGTCATAGCCGGCGCGTGCGTGCCGGGTCCACGTCTCGGCGTTGCTCTCCCAGTAACGCGCGACCTCGGCTCGCTTCACTGTCCCGGCCTCACCGACAAATTACCCCAACTCGCGACATGCGCAATGCGCAGTGCGATGACCGGGAGTTCGCTGAGGTGCATCGCGCGGTATTGCGGATAGCGGCCGCGCAGCAGGTCCTGCGCGGCATCGTGTTCCGTGCCGCTTTCGAGGATCTCCGCGGGCCCACGCAACATCACCCAGCCGAGCCGGGTCCAATCCTCGTCCCAGCGATCGACGACAAACGCGGCGCGCGGGTTTTCGAGGATGTTGCGCAGCCGTTTCATCGGCCGGTTCTGCCGCTTGGGCTTTTCGTCGATCGTGATGTAGAGCGTCGTGCCGGCAAGCCCGAAACACACAGGCACCAGAAACGGCGCGCCCGACGCATCGGCGGTCGCCAGATGACCGACCCGCCGGCTCTCGACAAAGCGGCGCTGGGCTTCGTTCAGCATGCGCCGATCTTGCGGGAAACCGTGCCCCCTGCCTATGGTCACGCTGCAATTGGGGGAAAACGATGAGCGAAGCTTCACTAAGCCCCGAGACCGTGCTCGCCGAGATGAAGAAAAACGGCGTCAGCCATATCGTCTGGCTGCCCGACAGCGAGACCAACTGGCTCTACCTCTTGATGAAGGCCGAGCCGTCGCTGACCCTCGTTGGCGTCAGCCGCGAAGGGCATGCCTGCTCGATCGCCTCGGGCCTCGCGGCGGGTGGCGCCAAGCCGATGATCCTCATCCAAAACACTGGCTTGCAGGAGAGTGGCGACTCGCTGCGCGGCTGGCTGCTCAGCATGAACGTCGGCTGTGTAATGATGGTGGGCTATCGCGGCTGGACGCGCCACGGCGTCACCACCGACACCGCGGCGACTTATACCGAGCCGTTCATCAACGCGTACGGCCTGCAATATTATTTCGTCGAAAACGACGCCGACGCGCCGCGCATCTCGGTTGCCTTCGAGGAGGCAGCGAAGACCAAGAAGCCGGTCGTCGTGCTGGTCGGCGACGAGTTCCACGGGTTCAACCGATAATCGGAGCGGCTGATATGATGCGCATTGCCGAGGCATTGGAATCCTTCAAGCCGCATCGCGGCGACGCGATCGTCGTGCCGGGACGCGGTGGCAAGTTCTGGGTCGAGTTGACCCAGGACCCGCTTCTGGACCTGCCGCTCGGCGATCCGGCAATGGGCGGTCATGCCGGGTTCGCGCTCGGCCTTGCGCTGGCACAGCCCAACCGCAAGGTCGTGCTGTTTGATTCCGAGGGCGACATTCTGATGAGCCTCGGCATGCTGACCACGATCGCCGAGCAGGCGCCGGCCAATTTCTACCATTTCCTGCTGGACAACGAGGTCTACGCCACCACCGGCGGGCAGCCCGTGCCCAACGCAAAGAATGTCAAATACGACCGCATGGCGCTTGCCGCCGGCTACCCGCGCGCCCAGGCCTTCGACAAACTCGACGATTTCGACCGAGCGCTGCCGATGATCATGGGCGGGCCCGGCCCGGTCTTTGTCGCGCTCAAGGTCTATCCCGAGATCGAGAATGCGCCGATTGGTCAGCGCCGCCGCTGGAACACGCGCAGCCGGACCCAAGTCGTCGCCGATTTGCAGGCCAAGCTCGGCATCGCCGGCTGATTTTGGGGAGACGCGGGGCGCGCATGCTTCGTTTTGGGCTGATCCTTCTCGCGCTGCTCGTCACGGCATTGCCGGCGCGCGCCGAAAGGCGATTGGCCCTCGTCATCGGCAACGACCTCTACCAGAACGTCCCGGCCCTTTCGAAAGCCGTCACCGACGCCAGTGCCATCGCCTCGGCGCTGCGCAAGCTCGATTTTATCGTCACCGTCACCGAGAACCAGTCGCGCCGGGCAATGAGCGAGGCGCTGCTGAGCTTTGACAGCAAGATCGAGCAGGGCGACACGGTCTTCTTCTTCTACGCCGGCCACGGCTTTGAGATACACGGCCGCAATTACCTGCTCCCGATCGACATACCGGCGGCCACCGAAGGCCAGGAGGAATTGCTGCAGGACGCCTCCTTCGCGGTCGAAGGGGTCATTGAGCGCATGCAGGCGCATGGCGCTCGCACCGCGATTTTGGTGCTCGATGCGTGCCGCAACAACCCGTTCGAGCGAAAAGGGACCCGAGCGCTCGGCGGCAGCGGCGGGCTGGCGCCGGTCACCCCGCCCGAGGGGGTGTTCATCCTGTTTTCCGCCGGCGCGAAGCAGACCGCGCTCGACGCGATGTCGGCGAACGACCCCGACCCGGATTCGGTGTTCACCCGCAATTTCGTGCGCGAGATGGCGACGCCGGGCCTCACGATGGTGCAGTTGGCAAAGCGCACCCAGGCCGAGGTCAAGAAACTTGCCGCCAGCGTCAGCCACGAGCAGACGCCGGCCTATTACGACGAAATCGTCGGCGATTTCGTGCTCAACACCCGTACCGACGGGAGTTCGGGCGGGCCGCAAACCGCCTCGCTCGTCGTGCCGCGGCCCGAGGCGCTGGCACCCGCCCCCGCCCCGCCCAAACCGCCGCCCGGCCCGGCGCAGACGATCAACGCCCCGCTCGCCAATTTCATGCGCAGCAACGCTGGCTGGTCAGTGACCATTTCATTTGTCGATCCGGTCGTCGCGATCTCCTGGCGGCTGGGCGAGAACGGCGCCTTCAAGGAAACCGGCCTCCTCGACACGCTCGATTCGCGCACGCGGCGCCGCATGGCCAATCCGAGCTTCCAGCTCGACCCGGACCAGGACGCGGCCACGATCTACATCAGGGCGGTCGACCTCAATGGCGCGGCCGCCGGGCCGTTTCCGATCAAGTTCGACCCCGTCGTCGAACTGGCGCGCGGCGAGCGCAGCACGCTGGAGATGATCAGCTCCAGCTGGGTCTCGTTCCGTCAATATAACGGGCTGCTGCTGTACTACACGATGCTGGTGTCGTCACGCTGCGGGATACGCGAGGCCCGCATCGGCATCGACAACACGCGGCCAGACCAGCTGCTTCCGATACCCGCCTGCGACCCGCTGCACCCGGCGGAAATACCCAACGACGCCAAGGTCTATATGAAGCTGCCGCCACAAACCCAGATGGTGACGATCGAACTGACCTATCGCGACGGCAGCGTCTCCGAGACCAAGACCTTCAAAAAAGCGTCGCACATGATCCAATAGCGGCGGGTGGCTTTTACCTGGCCTTGCGCGCCTGCCCTTCCCGCATCGCCCGCCATACGTTTTCGGGCGTGGCCGGCATCTCGATATGGGTGACGCCGAAACCGGCGAGCGCATCGCAAACCGCGTTGATGATGACGCCGAGTGCCGGGGTGATGCCGCCCTCCCCGCCGCCCCGGAAGCCGAGCGGATGGGTCGTTGAAGGCACCTCGCTGAGATCGGTGGCGAAAAACGGCAGATCGCTCGCCCGCGGCATCGCGTAGTCCATGAATGAGCCGGCGAGCGCTTGGCCGCTTTCGGGGTCATAAACGCAATGCTCCATCAGCGCCTGCCCCATCCCCTGGGCGATCCCGCCATGCGTCTGGCCGTGGATGATCATCGGGTTGACCGCGCGCCCGACATCGTCGATCGCGGTGTAGCGCGCGAGGTCGATCCTGCCCGTCTCGGGATCAACCTCGACCTCGGCGACGTGCCAGCCATGCGGGAATGACGAGACCCGGCTGATGACATCACCGGTGCCGGTCAGCGTCCCGCGCAATTCGGCCGGCAGCGTCGCGTCGCGTTCGGCGGCAGTCGCGACGGCGAAGAGATCGATCGCGCGGTCGGTGCCCTTGATCGTGAACCGGCCGTCGGCGAAGGCAATGTCGGCCTCGGCAGTTTCGAGCAGATGCGCGGCGATACGCAGCCCCTTCTCGATAATTCGCTGTGAGGCGGCATGCATCGTGATCGAGGCGAGCCGGATCGATCGGCCGGAATGCGAGCCGGCGGCAAAGCGGTGCCGCTCGGTGTCGCCGGTGCTGATCCTGACGCGATGATTCTCGACTCCGAGCCAGTCGGCGAGCAATTGCGGATAGCTCGTTTCATGTCCCTGCCCGGTCGACAGCGTCCCGATCTCGACCTCGACGATACCCTCCGGCCGCACGGTGACGACGGCTTCCTCGTTGGGCGCGCCGCTTTGCGATTCGACATAGGTGCCGAGCCCGATGCCGCGGCAGCGGCCGTGGCGTCGTGCCTCGTCGCGCCGCATCGGATACCCGTCCCAATCCGCCAGCGCCAGAGTGCGGTCGAGGATCGCTTCGTAGGCGCCGCTGTCATAGGTCATGCCAAACGGGTTGGCGTAGGGCAGCGCGGCCTCGGGGATCAGGTTGCGCCGGCGAATGGCAACGCGGTCGAAACCGAATTTGCGGCAGGCACGGTCGATCAGCCGCTCCATGACAAACATGACCTCAGGCCGCCCGGCACTGCGGTAAGGCGCGGTCGAGATCGTGTTGGTGAACACGGCCCGTGCGCGCGCCGCAGCGACCGGTGTCCGATAGATGCTGGTGGACAACTCGGTGCCTTTGGTCAAGGGCACGAAGGAAGCGGCATAGGCGCCGAGATTGCTGAGATTCGAGGTCCGGAACGCGAGGAAATTACCCTCGCCGTCGAGCGCCAATTCCGCCTCGACCGTGAGGTCGCGGCCCTGGAAATCAGTAAGCAACGCCTCGCCGCGCTCACAGAGATATTTCACCGGCCGCCCGAGGCGCTTTGCCGCCCAGCAGGCGAGCGCGAACTCGGGGTAGGTGCCGTTGCGCGTGCCGTAATTGCCGCCGACATCGTAGGCGACGACGCGCAGCATCGCCTCCTCGACATCAAGCATTCGGGCGACATCGCGCCGCGCGCGGCCGACGCTGCCGCCGCCGATGTAAAGCGTGTAGCGGCCCCTCGTGGCATCATATTCGGCGAGCGCAGTGCGTGGCTCCATCGGCACGCCGGTCACCCGCTGTACATGCGTTTCCAGGCGGGCCACATGCGCGGCACGGGCGAACGCCGTTTCGGTCGCCGCGTCGTCGCCGACCAGTGCGTCGACCGTCACGTTCGAACTGGGTTTGTGGCCGAGCAGCGGCGCGTCCGCCGCGCAAGCAGCGGTAGCCTCGGTGACGGCGGGCAGCGGCCGGTAATCCGCCACGACGAGCTCGGCCGCATCCTTCGCCGCCGCCAGCGTTTCGGCGACGATCAGCGCCACCGCCTCGCCGACAAAACGAACCCGGCCGTGCGCGAGCGACATTTGCGATGGCGCCACCGGCGGGACGCCGTCGGTATTGACGAGGGTGATGTCCGGCGGGCTTTGCGATGCCGGCGCATGCGGCATCGGTTGCAAGCCGTCGGCGAGATAGTCGCCGGCGGTCAGCACCGCGAGCACACCCGGCGCCGCGGCCGCCGCACCGACATCGATCGCCGCAATTTCCGCATGCGCATACGGCGAACGCAGGACATAGGCGACCGCCTGCCCTGGCAGGTTCAGATCATCGCCAAACCGCCCGCGACCGGTGAGAAACCGCTCATCCTCGCGGCGCCGTAGCGGCTGCCCGATCCCGGCGCGTGGCGCCGTCGCCAATCCCCCGTCAGCCATGACTGCACCCGGCCCTCAGCGATGATCGCCGACTCTACCCGATGCCGCGAATTCTCCCAGTGGCTTCCGAAGTTTAGGGATGGCGCAATCCCCGCAATGCAGTCAATTGGTCGGCCGTGGCGGGGACGGCGCGCCAGTTCATCCGGCCGTAGCTCATAGAAATCGCGTAGCTACCAGGCGGTAGCTTGCGGGCGATAACGTTGGTTCATGTTCCTGAGGCGTCGCGCCATCACGCGCATCACCATGACCGCGAAATTGGGAGCGCCGGCCACAAGAGCGAAAAAATCGGACTTATCTATCCTGACCAATTCAACATGGGTTCCAGCGATCACTGATGCGCTGCGCGGTGCATCGGTATCGACGATCGCCATCTCGCCAACGAGGCCGCCTTCGTGAACAACCTCAAGGACGGCGCTGCCCGTAAGGACCCTCAGGGTACCGTGGGAAACGATGTAGAGCGCGTCGGCTTCGTCGCCCTCGCGGAAAAGGAATTCACCGGGCTTCAGCGAGGTGGTTGGGTACAGGCTAAGTTCGGCCGCAAATGCCGCAAAATCGCACTCGTCCATTGCGGTGCTCCGTTGCATTTGTCATCCAACGATGCGGCGCTTAACAGAAAGTTAAATTAAGCATTGGTTACTCCGCGCGACCTCGATTCGTTCGCTCAGCCCGGAGAAATGGAAACCTCTTGCGGGGGTGGGTGCGGCCGTTCACGATCGTCACCTGCCCGCCGAACGCGCTGTGCGGTCAGATGCACAACCGCTGCCGGTGATCCTGCCCTCATGAGACCTGGCCGCTGCGGCTCAGCGAGGACGCTGGCGGCCGGACCAGTTGAAGGGGATGCGCCCCTCTCCGGCCGAAGGCATGGCGTGCTGCCATGTGATTTGGCGTTCCGCAGTCAACTCATAGCAGCGTGTCCGCTGAATACCGAGCGCGATGCAAGCATCGGTGATGGGAGACGAAGCGGCTCGGTCATACGTCCTCTCATGGCGTCGAGCGCCCACGAATTTGAGGACGTGCTGGATTCCCACCGGAAACGGCGGTTGGCTGCCGGCCGGGCGCGCCGGGCATTCGGCGGGAGTGCCTCGTGTCCGCCCAACCTGGCCGATCAGGTCCGGCCACGTTGGTTGGCCAGCGGCGTGGCGACGCTCATCTGATCGGTCATCGCTGTCGGGCTAAGCGTTAACGCCAAGCTGCCGGACGCTCAGCAGGGGCGGTCGCCGCGCACAAGCATCCGATACAGGCGGCGATGTTGGCTGTGGTCGTAGTCGAAGCCGGCCTTATGCAAGGAGGCACGATCATCGATGATCAGCAGGTCGCCCTTTTGATACTCGTGCGCATAGCAAAATTGCGGCTGCGTGATCTGGTCGGTCAATTCCTGCAGAAAATCCTGGGTTTCTTCGGGCGACATGCCGGTGACCGTCTCGGTTTTACCCTTATGAAACCACACCGCCTTGGAGCCGGTATCCGGATGGGTGCGGACCAGGGGATGCACCGTCGGCGCTTTCGTCGACTCCCGCTGCGCCTTCACGATATCCGGATTGCCTGTCGCCATCCGCGCGCTGCTGATCAGCGTATTCTCGGTCTTCGCGTCGGCTATCTTCTGCTTCACGGCGTCCGGAAGCGCTTCGTAGGCCGCGCGCGAATTGCAAACCGATGTCGCGCCCCCCTTTTCCGGCACCGCTACCGCATAAAGCATGGTGAATTTGGGCGGCAATTCCTGGTTGGTGTGGTCGGTGTGCCAAGTGGCGTTGGCGCTGACTTTTGCGGGCTGACCCTTGCTGTCCAGGTGACGATTGTCGAGCACGCTGATCAATGGAAACCCGTCGACCAGATAACGCCGGTTCTGGTCCTCCATCAGCTCGCCGAACAATTCGCCAGCTTCTTGCAACTGGCCCGGGGTGAGATGTTCTTGCCCGCGGATCACGAGGACCACGTTCTCGACCGCAGCGTCATAGAGCTTTTTCCGCGTCGCGGCATCGATGGGCTGCGCAAGGTCGATGCCGGTGACGATGGCGCCGATGTGCTCCTTGACCTTCTCGATCTTCATCGCCTGGGTGGGAATCCACGATGCGACATCATTCATGATCTGGCTCCTCATCTGACCCGCAGATTGCGCGGGTGCGTGCAGCATTCCGAAAAACCACTCCCGCCCGTAGGATCGGCCGAACGTTCGCATCGATCAAGGCCGGTCGGTGAGCGCCGAAGGGTCTCACCGCCGCCAGCAGCTCGATCTGTAGAACACCTGCCGGGCCGGAGGAAGCGCTCACTTGACCCGTATGGTGATCGCGGTCGCGGCGATGTTTCTGCAACAGACCTGCGGCTCGATCGCCCGGGCGCTGCCGGCGGTGCTGGCGCCGTTGATCATCGTGGAGCTGCATGCCGACGCCGCGTGGGTCGGGGTCTATTTCTCGGTGACGGCTTTTGCCGCGCTGATCGGCCAGTTGGGGTCGGGTGGCTTCATCATCCGGCACGGGGCTATCCGTATGAGCCAGCTCGCCCTGCTGTTTACCGGCGCCGGTTTGGCGGTGGCAGTCCTTGGCGGTGCCGCCGGCTTCGTCCTGTCGGCCTTGATCGGGAACGGCGTTGCCGCGGTTGCAACGCCGGCCAGTTCCCAGTTGCTGGGGCGCTGGTCCGTCAAGCGCTATGCGCCCTTCGCCTTCTCCATTGCCCAACGTGCGATCCCGGCCGGCATTCTGCTGACCGGCTATCTCGCTCCCCTGACGGCGCATTCGTTTGGCTGGCGTGACACGATGCTGGGGAGCGCGGCGTTGTGCTGGACCGTCGCTCTGATGCTCCAGCCATTACGTCGCCGGCTCGATACCGAACCGTCGCCTCGGCATCCGATCCGCCTGTCGGACTTGCGCACCACGATCACGGCTGTGCTGGCGGTTCGCGAGCTGCGCTCCCTGTCGTTTGCCTGTTTTGCGTTCAACGGCACGCAGGCCGTGTTCGTCGCGTATTTCGTAACGTACATGACCTCCCAGGGCTATCCGCTGGTCGCGGCTGGATCGCTCTATTCGACCGTCATTGCGGTGGCATTGCCGGGCCGCATTTTATGGGCCTGGGTCGGCGGTTTCTATGTCGCGCCACACGTCGTCCTGGGCGGGTTGGCCATCGGCATGGCTATCAGCATTGCCCTATTTGGCGCCGTTACACAGCATTGGCCATTGCTGCTGACCGGCGCGGTAGCGATGGTGGTCAGCGCCACGGCAATGTCCTGGCACGGCATCACGCTGTCGGAAGCCGCGCGTCTCGCGCCGTCCGGTCAAGTGGGCGCGGTGACCGGCGGGGTGCTGTCATTCGGTCAGATCGGAGCGCTGGCGTGCCCCGCGGTCTTTTCGCTGCTGCTCGGGCTGACCGGGGGCTATGGCGCCGGTTGGATGGCCTGCGCCGTGCCGGCAATTCTGGTCGGTGTCAGCATGCTGCGCCAGAGCAAACACGCGCAGCGGCGTGATACGCTGTAACCTTCAGACTGCAGTAGCGAGCGCAAGTTCGGGTCGGCATTTTGGCCGAGCCGTCGTCTTCTCCAATCGCAACGACGAACGGCCGTTCAGTGATCGAATGGAGAACCCGCGTGGCGGCTTGGCCCCGATGCGCCTCGGGGGTAGAGTCGAGATGTGGCGCGGTGGCGGTAGGCTGGGCATATCTGTTTCCGCCCCTTTCGTCTGGCGGTGCCTCACTGGCACAGCCATGGCTCCGTTTCCACATCCCGCTCATCGAACCGGACGTG
>Ga0335085_10001539_pt1 | contig 47836 bp, 69 predicted proteins | sample Lox_Sample_45_FD_206712 | JGI IMG/M metagenome (GOLD analysis project Ga0335085, IMG submission 206712) | Soil microbial communities from Loxahatchee National Wildlife Refuge, Florida, United States - Lox_Sample_4.5 | ecosystem: Environmental > Terrestrial > Soil > Wetlands | place: USA...
TGGTTCCTAGAGCTGACGTGCCGCTTGCGATAGTGCGTGTCGCAGGCTTGAACGTATCGTTGTTGTACGAGCACTCGATGGCATGGGCCGTTGAGTCCGCGTAGCAGATGTCGTTTCCAGCGGAACCAGATGGCGCAGTCGTCTCGGCAAGCGTGTAGAAGCCAGAGGATAGCGTTACGGTCGTCGCGGTCACGCCAGAGGTGAAGGTTCCGTTTCCGGCCTTGTCCACCTTGAATTGCGCTACGCCGCCCACCTTGGCGTCAATCAGCAGGGAGTTCGTTCCCGAAGCTGTGTTCGTTACGTTGATGAATAGCGCAGCGTCAACCACGCCCGTTGTGTTCCACGTAGGCAAGATGGATAGGGCAGGTAGCGTCTGTGACCCGTTCAGTGAGTTGTCCACCTTGAGCGGTGTAGCGGTCGAGCCGATGAGCGTCTTAATCTCAACGGTATAGGGTGAGCCCGCGGAAGTCGAAGCGGTTGTCTCACCGAACGTCATGCCCACACGCCCTGATGTCGTTGACGCCCAGTTCCATATCTGCCCGTTGTCTCCATTGGCGAGTGTGTTGGCTCCCGTGGCTGCGGTAAGGGCCGATAGTGCTACCGCACCAGCCGAGCATCCCGAACAGGAGTTAAAGGTTGCGTTCCCGGACGCATCTACAAAAGCGTTGGTAGACCCGAGATTCAACGTGCCGCCCGTTGCCGTTACGGAAAGCGTGGCCGAACCGCTCGTTGCGCCATTCAAGATTACCGAGCCGCCGCTTGCCAGCGTAAGGGCACCACCTGATAGGGTCGCGGAGTTGTCTGTGGATACGTCTACTCCGCCATTGCCCTTTACAATGGCTCCGCTTGTGAGCGTCCCGGTATTCGTGACCGTTCCGCCTCCAGTTGAGGATGATGTACCGCAACTGATAGCTCCGGTAGAAGTGTTGAAGTTTAGGTGATTGCCGCCAGTATCCGTGCAGCTTGGGAAGGCCGCGTACTGCGGGATGGTGAGGGGCCACCAGTTGCCGGGAGCCGCGCTCGAATCTTGGTACATGAACGTGGCCCAGTTGGCGTGGATAACGTAGGTGCCTCCGACAGAGCCGCCATTCACTTTGTCCACCGCGTTTGCCGTGAAGGTTAAGTCTCCCGAGTTGTTGTTCAGGAACACCACGGGGAAGTTGGACGCCGTGTTCCCTGTAATCTGCGGAGCGTTCCACGTGAACGTGGTTCCACCGGAAAGCATTTGCACGGTAGCCCTGTCGCTATACGCTCCCGTGTACCCAGATGAAGGCGTCAGTACAGGAACGCCCAGTAGGTTGCAGGTTACGTCTACGCCTGCACTCGCCGTCACGTTGAATCCGCAGATGTAGTTCCCGTTCACGGATGGCGAAGTCACAAGGTTCATGTTTGACGCGCCTTCCGCCATCAGCAAGGAGTGGGCCGTTGGCGCGGAGATGCCGATACCGCCGCCAGTCGGAGTCGTGGTTCCCGTTATCTCGAATCTCTCCTGGCCCCCAGAGGTATTGATAGGCGTAACCGTCAGGCCAATCGTGTTCGATGTGCTAGTGCGGAAGCTGATGAGATTCTGGTTCGCGTTGTTCGTTCCGTTCGTGTCCACCGTAACGGTCGTACAGGTCGAGCCGAGCGTGCAGGTCTGCCCGTCTACCGTGATGGATGGCGAAGTCCATGTCATTGCAGAGCTTCCGCCGCCTGCGCTCGTCAGAAGGAAGGCGCTCGTCCCCGCTGTGATGGGCAGGTTAAAGTTGTAGGTGCCCGCCGCAGCTTGCGTCTTGACGGAGATTACTCCGCTCGAAGACCCGGAGAGCAGTAAGCTACCAGCCGAAGTTCCAGCGATACCGAGCGTCAGAGCGCCAGTCGATACCGTGATGTTCGCATCGCATCCTACCGTGGTGCTCGCGGTGTAGTTGGCAATCGGATTTGTGGCGAACGAAGCGCAGGCATTGACTGTTCCGGAACCACTACCCGAACCGCCCGAACCGCCCGTCAAGACTACCGCGTAAGTTCCGCCCGTCGCGTTCGTGGTGAGCACCACGGCTTGCGGCATTCCTGCTACCGCTGTAGTCCCGGCATCCACGCAGTCTCCGTCTACCGAGGCGTCCTGTGAGACGAAGTGCCCCGCCGTAGTGCCGCTGGCGAATACACAACTGACCTGACCCAATACAGATATTTTTGCGCTTCCCGTGGTTCCTGCCCCGCCCACGACAATGCCGATAGCGCCTGTGGTGTTGTGAGTCGTGACGATAGCCGTGGATGAAGCGCCCGTGAGCGATGCCCACTTGTTGACCGTGGTTCCTGTAGTCCCTTCGTTCGCTATCTCCGTGGCGTAGGAAAACGTCGTGTTGTCCAGAATCTCAGGGACACTGAATACGCTTGACGCTTCCGAGGCGGCGGTATTCACGAGGTTTCCGCCCGAGTCAAACTTCACGATGCGGTTAGCCGTAAACCCTGTGATGGTCGTGGCTATGACTGTTGGTGCCGCACCCGTGCCGCCGAGGTTCGTAGTCAGTTCAATTGAGCCTAGCGCCCCTGTGGTAGCCGCTGAGATGCTTACGACGCCAGCCGCCGACACGGAGATTGGTGCAGTCCCGGAGATGGCCCCACCGCCAGAGGATGTCACGCAGGTAGCGCACGCGACGGCCCCTGTAGTGGTGTTCAAGGTGACGGGCGACGTGGCGCTAATGGCAAAGGTGCCAGAAGCATTGGGTAGTGTCAGTGTAGGCGTCCCTGCCGTGGCTTGCGCTACCACCGTGGCGTTGCCGCTCGATGAGCCGGGGAATATAGCGCCGACCGATGGAAGTTTGAAACTCGAAGCTCCTGAGAAGTCCCACGAGTTTCCCGTTGAAGTGAATGTGCCGCCAGCACTCAGGGTTGCCGGGGTAAGCGATGCCCACGAGGTTGACGCCGTAGAACTTGCTATGAACGTGCAGGCCGACTTCACGCCCACGTTGTCCACGCAGTTGATGGTCATGTTCGCGCCAGCGATATAGTCGATGGCCGGTTCCTGCGGCTGCGTCACCCCGTTGTTGAGAATTGTCTGGTAGAACACGCCACCACAAGTGGTCGTAAGGCAGACAGTCCCGCTCACATCAGGGAACGTGATTGTGCGGTTTGCTGTTGTCGTTCCAGGCGTCAGAGTAGTCGTAAAGGCCACGGGCGATTCTGTGCCCACAAGAATAAGTTGCGGTGTCGCTATTCCGGTAGGGCCGATGTCCACGGCACCCGCACTAGTGTTGAGCGGTAGGTTGTTCGAGCAGCAGCCGTGTGTGGAGTCAGTGTAGGTTAGGGCCGTGACGTTCGATGCTATCTTGGCCGCTCCGTCCGCGTACACGTTATAGCTAGCCGCGTAGGTTGAAGCCGACCAGTTTACCTGCACGGTCTGGTTTCCGCTCGTCGTGATACAGGTAACGGGCGTAGAAATAGCCGTCTCTCCGCCAAGCACTCCATTCGCCGTCACGCTGTACTTGTGAGAACCTATCGAGAGTGTGCCGCCAGATTGCACGACACAACTGACGCCCGAGACAAGTGGCAAGTCCCAGAGCAGGTGATTCTGCGCGGGGAAGTGCATCTGTGTTCTGATAGCGAAATCGTTGTAAATCCCGAACCCATAGGTGGGCAAGTCCAAGGTTGCCGAATGCTGGTTTACGATGCTTACGTTCTGCCCGATTACAGTTGTGCTCCCGCTGATAATCAGGTTCGGTATCACATACCCCGAGACGAGGCCCGTGACACCACCTACCTCTTGGCTGTTGTTCACGGAGTTTGAAAACACCGCCAACGTGCCATTGTTCGTCCAGTTCGCAAGCCACGGCATCGTGCTTGTATCGTTCAGGAAGCGGTCAATGAACACCGCTATCTGCGGAGACTGAATCATGACGAGTGGCGTCACTATCCCCTGGGCATAAGGAAACTCAAACTTGGCGGCTGAACCAGAAGCGTTCGCGCCATTGTCTAAGGCATAGCCGCGATTCGTGAAATAGCAGTTCTGGCAAAAGATTCCAGCCGAGGGGTTGCCAGTGATGTCGGGTCGCCAGAACAAAGCAGGGGCAGTCGTTGGCCCAGCCGATGCGGGGTTGCTTGTCTGGATGCTAATGTTCTTCAAGGAATCGTTGGACGAACCGTAGCCTACGATGCAGGCTCCCAAGTAATCTGTTCCGCCAGTTCCCACATTGCAATCGAAGTGGTCGAAGTTCGCGTTGAAGATGCCGAAGTCTGCTACGCCGTTGTTTCCGATGGTCAGGGCTAGCCCGTTATTCGGGGCGGTAAATGCAATCTCCTTGAAGAAGTCACCAGCGCCACCGGCCGCGATGCCAGGGAACGCTGCGCTCACTTGAATTAAGGGGCTGCTGCTCCACGCGAATTGCGTGGCAGACTTCAGGTTACTGCCGAGCGACCCGCTCCATGTGCTGAACCGTGGAAACTCAATCGTCTCGTTAAGTTTTATGGTTCCTGTCTGGATGATGTTGGTCTTGAGCGGCAGGATGATGTGCGAATTGAAGGGGAATAGTACACTCGTGGATGTCGCGGGGATGTGTACGGTTCCTGTGGTATTCGCGGCGGTCGCAGCAGCCAGAAGTGCAGGGCCATTGTCGAATATAATCTCTGCCGTCGTGACGGAGTTGATGGCCGCGTTAGCTAACGTGATGGAAGTCGTCCCCCCACCAGATGCGATGGTGGTCACTAGGTAGTCGTTTGTCGCAACCGATGGCGCGTTCGTTGGAACGAAATCAGGGTAGGTGAAGGCTCCCGGAACTCCGAAATCGTCCCAGGTTGTCTCACCGGGTCGCACGATGCCAGCGCGAACATAATTCGAGCCATTGAACTTGTAGATGTAATACTGCCAAGCCCCCGTGACCGCAGGAATTACGATGTGGTTTGAGTTCCACCAGCCAATTGTTCCGCCCGATGCCGAGGTTGTGGCCCCTGCTCTCGTATCCTGCCCTGTTACGAAGGTAGCGTGCGTCGTGTCGGGAACCGTGTCCGCGAGATACCAGCCGCTAAACGTCGCGTCCGTTGACCCTGTGATGTAAACGAGCGGGCAACTCACGAAACGGGCGCAGCCTACAGTCAACCCATGCGGCGATGAAGTCGTGATGGTGATGGTGTTGTTCGAGCGCGTGAGCGTCGATACCGCTACGGTTTGATAGCCTAGGGTTGCCGCGCCAGTCGAGGTAGAACCTGATGCGCCTGCCGCCGTGAGTCCGCCGTTCTTGTCCCGTGCCACAATCTCGTAGCTGTAGGTGGTCGCTCCAGCGGGAGCGTTCACTACGCGTCCCGTGTTCATCGCTCCAGAGGCTAGGGACGGCGTGACCGTGGGCGCTCCGGGAGTCGAAAGCGTGTTCGTCGCTCCCGCGCCGTAAACAACGACTCCATCCCCAGTCTGAAACGTGGAAGCGGCGGCAAGGGTGCAAGTTGTGGAGGTCGCACTGATGGTGCAGGTAGTTTGCGGGACAGAACTTACGGCTCTCCCGCCGTACATAGTGATGTCGATGTAGGGATTTGGCCCTAGGAAGTGTAGATTGCCTGACGCAAAGAGATTCGCTCCTGCTGCATCTTGAGCGAGTAGCCCAGCGGCGAATGTCGAACCACCACCGTTAATCTGAAAGACGTACTGATTTCCGCCAGGGCCAGAGCCTCCGCCGCCCGTTCCAATCAGGTTCAGCGATACCTGCGCGGCCTGCGCTCCGCCGATACTCTGCGCCGATTTGCCGATTACCTGTGCGCTTCCAGGTGTCGAGGTGCAGGCTCCGTCGCCATTCGTCGTCGCGCTGATGATTACGGATTGCCCTGCCGTACACGCGCCATCAAGGTCTGTCAGGACTGTCCCGATAGTCGCAACGGCTACTACCCCGCCAGCCGATGCCCCAGCCTGTGCTACGCCAATCGCGCCTGTTGTATCAGCCGTGGTTACAGGGATAGCCTTGCCCGTTGAATCGAGTTTCAGGACTTGCCCTGCGGTTATCGTCGCGTTCGCAAGGTAGACGTTTGTTCCCGTGGACGATGCGGCCCACTGGTGCCACTTGTTATCTGTCCCGTAGAAGAACGGAATAGCCGTACAGGTGCTCGCAATCTGCGAGATTACGGGCTTGTCTGCAAAGTTTGAGGGCCATGTGAACGAGCGCCCGCCCGTCGCATCTTGGCAAAGGTAGAAGTCTACGACGCGCCCCGGCCCATTCACGGGGATATTGATGGTGCTGCTCGTCACGTTGCCAGAGAGCGCCATCGTGAAGATACCGGCAGCCTGCACGTTGAACGAAGGCGTGGCGGAGAAAGGAACCGCAAGCACCTTGGATGTGCCAGTCGTAGCGATTTGGTCGATGATGTCCATATCGCTGTTGATTAACTGAGACCAATTCGTAGAACCTTGGGCAGGTTTGTATAACCCGAGATTTGGGGTCTGTGTATATGAAGGAGATTGTGCGCTCGCAGCAATCGCTACCAAGAAAAATAACGGCAATAATTTACGCAGCACGTGAAGCCCTCCACGCCATGTATTCACGAATGGTGAGCGACTTTTTCTGGCAATTGCATCTTTGGCATGACGGAACTAGATTGGAGGGCCAATTGGTTCCCCCTCTCGCTATCGGAATGGCATGGTCTTTCGTGAGCGTTTCAGAATCCAGAGGATTATCGCAGTATCTACATCGCCAACCGTAAAACTCAACTCTAGAAATCCATTGCTCTGCGGTGTGGTCTCCTAGACAAAGAGCCTTCCTGAGTTTGCGCCTGTCCACCCAAGCATAGACCTTGTGCTTGTTTTCCTTGCGCCACTTCTTATCTCGCTCCCTAGTTTTCTCGATGTTCTTTAATCGGTATTCCCTTGTCCTTTTTGCGACCCTTTCGGGATGCAGCTTCGCATACTTCTTCACCGCGACACGACACCTTTCAGGATGCCTTTTCTGCCAGTCTCTCGTTCTGGCTATGCAAATTTCCCTATTGTTAAGACGGTAGAGGCGAGACTTCTCCCTTATCTTCTCTCGGTTCTTCTCGTAGTAACGCCTCTGGATTTGTGCTTTAGTCAGCATCTCTCATCGCGTTATGGCAATCACGTTTACGAGCTGGCTGTTCGTGTCGCTCGTCAGGTAGATTTCGTCCAGATGAATTAAGTTGGAACTGAATGGCCCCATCGTGAGCGCGGCTCCAGCGGTAGCGATGTCGTAACCCGTGTCCGCGCCGCCACTTCCCGCAGTCAAGGAACTGTTCCCTATGAAGGTTTTGTGCGTTGAGTCGCTAATGTCGTTTTGGAGAATCAGTTGGCAGGCTACTTTGCGTACCGTTACGCCCGATGGAGCAGCCGCTTGTAAGAGTGTGTAGAGGTTGTAGGATGTTCCGTTTGACGCGAGGGTAAGCTGCTTACAATACGGCTCTTGCATTTAGTTGTTCTCCTCGTTACGGGCCTACAGACCTGGTGCGGCTGAGGTAGCCTTGCGCCAGCATGACCCTATCGCCTGCGATTAGGAACCAACATTCCGCGCTGCGTCAAACTGTTGCTCAACTCGTTTTCATGACCATTCGTGGTTGAGTTTGGTCAGTAGCTTTACGTCCTTGGCTGTTGGCGGCCATGCCTATGCCATTTTGCGTTTGCCATTGCAAACGCTCAAAAATAGTTCCAGCAGGCGGTTGACCGATGTTTGGAATCCCTAGTTTATCCAACAGCGTGTACAAATCAATCGCGCCAGCCTTAGCCAGTTGCATGTACATCAACTTATTAGTTACCTCACTAGCAGACAGGAGTGAGCCTGGGGCGATATGGAACTCAAAGAGACGTAGAAATTCCTGTGCGCGTTCTGCGCGTGGCCTAACCCCTCTTGCCATAGCTTCCACCTTTGGCTTGCCCAATTCGTCCAAATCGCCTTCTAGGAAGTCAGGGATGAGCGAACCGGGGTCGAAATCGAAGTCCTCGAAGGTCAGGCCATCGGAGCCGAGTACGGCTACGCGCTGCGCCGTCGTGTAGAACTGGAAGAAGTTCGAGAGAACCATGTGCGCCATTTCGCGCATCGAGGCTTCGAGCATCCGTGAACGCATCCTGACGGACGGACTCATGGACTCAACGAGTTTTTCGATTGTCTCAGTGGACGGAATCTGCCCCAGTTGCGCGAGGTTCGTCAAGTCCTGCACGCCCGAGAGTTTGTCCATCTGGTCGATGAGGAAGTCGATGGTGCCCTGAATTGAAGGGTCAAGCGGCGGCTCGTTCACGATTTCAACCGGCTTGCCCTGCACTGGATTGATACGCAGTTTCATGCCGGAGCGCCGCGTGTCGAGTTCGTTCATCACCGTGCGCGACACCGCGTTCTTGTCGCCCACGATTCCCGGCCTACCCACCTTTTGATTGTGGTCTGAAACAATCTTCATCAGACGGTCTACTTCGCGCTGCAAAGGCAGCAAGTCCATCAGCGGCGGCTTGCCAAGCCAACTCCACGGCCATGGGTCGAGCGTAATCTTTACCAGCGGGAACTTGCCATGCCAGAAGATGTTCGGGCCATCGTAGAGAATCGCTGTGTGCGTGAATACCACGGTACGGCCACGGGGGTAGAGCAACGCGCCTGGGTCTACCGTGTAGCTCCAGTTGGTCGTGGGGTCTCCCATCAGGACGGGCGTAGAGAGCGCGTTCCGGGCAGGGTCTTTAACGTAGAGCGTAAACACGTCCACAGTCGGGATGTTCATGTGGGCTTGCGTTCCGCCCTTGATGGACGCGAACAGGTTGGTAAGGAATCCGCTCGATAGCCCCATTGCGCTCATCAGCTTGGCAGCGCGGGTATTTCGTTGGAGCGCAGCGGTTGAGCCTTCTCTGTCAGGCACGACGTACTGCGTGTTCTTCCAGATGTTCATGCGGCCCATGTCGCGCACGTAGTTGACGGTTCGTTCGCGGCGCACGATTACACCGAAACAATCCTGAATGCTCCAGTTGCTCGATGGGCGGATAGGGAGAACGTCTCGGGGGTCTTCGGCTATGAGGTCTTGGTCGTTGATGCTTCCGTTGTAGAGAATATGCGCGAATCCCGAACCAGCACACTCCCCGTACTTGATGACATCGGAAAAGCGCAGGTCAATAAGGCGATTCGTCCACCACGCCTGCCCCAGCTTGTTCGACATCTGCGCCTGCTGCTCATACTGCTTGTTCCACGTGCGGTACTCCCAGAAAGGCTTGATGTCCGTCAGCAGGGATGCGAAGTCGAGGCCAATCTTGCCCATGCGGTTCAGGGTGATTTCAGAGAGCGTAGCGGGAACAATGTCCTTCGTCTCGCCCATCACCGCGTCAATGCAGTCGCCTATCTTCCCATAACCGCACTGCGCCTTGAGGAAGGCATCCGCCTCGGTAATCGCTTCTTGTGCCCACCCGAGTAAGCGGCCTTGGTTTACTTGGTCGTTCGATGGGACTAGCTCTAGCTCGTCTTTGGGCATAGGCACCGTTTCACGAGGGATTCGTCAATTTCGCCTACTGCGTGCTCAATCTTGGGGCGCTTGCACTTCTTACAGAATCCCACCACGGTAAGCATGACGGGCGGCTTGTGGTTAGCGGAATCGGGGACGGGTTTCATAATCCTCCATGCCGCGCCCAGTGCCACGGTCAAATTCCGCGCACTCCGCCACCACTTTCTTTTCCTTCTCGAATTTACGCACGTCTGCGAGGTTGCGAATCTCTCTGCGGACGTAACCTTGGGAGCGATACCGCGCTGGCATGGGCACATCGTTGCGTGCCGGATACATCACCTGCCCTGTCTGGGGATGTTCCCAAATGACTATCGTTTCTGATGGATGGCAGGGCGAGTGGATGGAGTTTGTGGCCTGCCAGCATATCTCCATACGCGCACCGCAACATAGAGGCATATCGCGGTCAATACGAGCAATGTTAGGGAAAAAGTGATTTCGCTCGATTTTGTTACATTTCGCACAGGCAACGTCGTGGAGAGCTGGCACTAGCCCTTCATCCCCTTTTTGCGGAGCTTCGCTTCTTTCTTGCTGCTGTGGATGTACTCTCCCGCGTGAACCTTAGCCATGCCTGATTTCTTGACCTTGCCCCCTTTGCGGAAACTCCCCACCAGTTCCCTCTGGGATTTGAGGTCAAAGGCGCGGCGGTCTTCGTGTAGTCCTCTCATGGGCGCAACCCCACGGAACGCTCAAGCCCCTCTGTGACTTCCCGCACAATCCACGTATCGAGGCTTTTCTTTTCGGCCTTGGCCCGGTGCCCTGCCCTCTGGAGCACGCGGTCATCGAGGTCAACCTTGACTTCCCCGATGGCTACGCGGACGAGTTGCTTGATGCGCGAGATGGCAGACGCCGCGTTTTCAAGCGACCATCCGCCCGTGACGTGCTCAAGTTCCGAGCGTTCCGCATCGTTGAAATAGAGTGGCCTTCCAGCGGTATACGATTGGCAGCGTTGCAGGCGCTCCAAGATTTCACGCTCGATGGAGATTTTCCGTTCCTGAGCGTGCTGTTCGTACTTCATGTAGAGGTCTTCCGGGATTGAAAGCGTTAGGCGAACCTTGGTTTCGGACATAGTTTCCTCGCGGAATTGTCTACACAAAAGTTGCCCGTTTGTAAAATTGTTGCTAGGATAGCCGCGAATGTCGTCCATCCTCACTGACGTAACCCGCTACCAGTGTTCTCTTACCTGCAAGCGTAGGCGCTACTGGGGGTTTGAGCGCCTGAATCCCGATGGGAGCCGTGGCCTAGAGAGAACCAAGCTGAACCTGTTCCAGTCCACGGGAATCGCCATCCACAAGTCTTTGGCAAGAATCCGTCGTGGTGAGCACATCGAAGAAGTGCTTCGTGATACGATTACCGATTACGTCAACGAAGCCTATAAGCGCGAAATCGTAGTTGAAGTAGCTGACGACCTCTCCTACGTCATCTCCGAGCAAGCCGCCCTCATCGAAGCCACTACCCGCGCATGGGCCAAGATTCGCCTGCCTGCCATCCTGTCTGAGTTCGCGCTGGTGAGCGCCGAAGAAGAAGCCACGCTCGATTTAAGTCCCGAAGTTACGCTGATGTTCCGCTGCGATACGGTCGAGCGCCGCAGGGCCGATGGGCGCATCTTCATCCGCAATTACGAGACGATAGCCGAGGCGAACGATGCGTGGTTCCATAAGTTCGATACCGACCCGCAATGTATCTCCGAGTCTCTGGCCGTAGAGCGGAAGCTCAAATGTGAAGTAGAAGCCGTACTCATCGAGGGGTTGGTCAAGGGACGTAGGCGCAGACTCAAGACGGACGATGGCTATACCTACCGCGTCGAGCAGTCGAGTCCCTTACTGTACGGCTACCGCCAAAAGTCCTCATGGGGAGACGATTGGCACTGGCAGCACTTGAGCGGCAGGTGGGAGCGCGTTCCTGTGTGGGACATGCAGCTAGGCTATCCGGGCGGCATGACGGAATGGATTGACTTCCTGCCCTACGATGTCCTGTCTCAGCAGTTCGTGATGAATAGCCGCCCGCACGTCAACCCCGAGATTGAGCATTCCTGGGAGCGCCAGTTCATAGGCGAAGAAGAACGCACCCGCTATTCCCGCGAGCTTACCGATGGGCACCTTGCGCCCCCGGAAGTCTTGGATGTCGCGTGGCCGCAGAACATGAACGCCTGCAACGACTACGGAACGGAAACGTCGAAGTGCCAGTTTTACGACCTCTGCTGGTATGGACTCGATAAACTCAACCTCTACCAACCGCGTGTGCCACACCACGAGACGGAGCGCAAATGCAAATCCCCATCCTGATAGTTGGCGATGCCCCGGAGAAGTCAAGCGGCCTAGCGCGTATCGGACGTGACCTAGCCTCACGGCTGCACGATACGAGCGACAAGTTCAGGGTTGGATACCTTGGCATCGGCGGGATAGGCAGCCGCTACCCGTTCCAGCAATACGCTTGCGATGGATGGGAGATTACGAATCCGCGCACAAGTAAAGCGATGGGAGACGTGCTGCCCTACGTGTGGAACAACTTCTCCCAAGGCGAGAAGGGCATAATCTTCACCATCTGCGAGCCTTCGTGGATGCTCTGGTTCGCGTGTCCCAAGTACACCTCCAAGGTGAACTATGAACTCGCAAGGTTCCTGAACTCAGGCCAGTTCAAGAAGTGGGGCTACGCCATCATTGACGCGGAAGGGCCAAACGGTAAGTTGAGCACCGTCTACCACGAGATTCTGGCAGGGTACGACCGCCTTGTGGTGCCGAGCCGATGGGCGCAGGGATTAGTTCCCAAAGCCGACTACCTGCCCCACGGGATTGATACCTACACGTTCCGCCCGCTGCCCGACAAGGAAACGTATCGCAAGGAACTGGGATTCTCGAAGGCTGACTTCGTGATGGGCACGGTGATGACGAACCAGTTTCGCAAGGATTGGGGTTTAACGGGCGCTATAGCGGCTGAACTGCGTAAAACGATACCTAACCTGAAACTGTGGTGGCACACGGACGCCGAGGAACGCGCCCACGGATGGAGCATTCCAGCCATCGCCAAGGACTTCGGAATAGGAGACACCCTGAGCCTTTCGCTGGGCGGAAGCGATGCGGATATGGCGCGGCGCTACAATGCCTGCAACATCACAATCCTGCCATCGAACGGTGAAGGGTTCGGATATCCCATCGCGGAGTCTGAGGCGTGCGGCGTACCGTGCGTTCATGTAGATTACGCGGCGGGGCCAGAGATTGTTTCTTACGTGGTTAAGCCGATAGCGTTCAGGTATGAGGGGTTATTCAACTCAATTCGCCCAATTACGACCGTCGCTGATTGGGTGCAGGCGATTATGAAAGGCCCGGACGATGCGTGCGAGAACGCAAACCTGAACTGGAACGCCCTGTGGCCTGAGTGGAAGGCGTGGTTCGAGGAAACTACTTCGCCATCTTCTCTTTCTTCGCCTTCTCCGACTTTGGCTTATGAAACTTCAACTTGATGGATTTTATCGAACCCTTGCTCATCATGCCTGCCATGCCTTTCATGCTTTCTCCTCTCTAGGCGGAGGCGGGATTCCCTTCTTGAGCCATTCCTGAGCCTCACGCCATTCCACTTGGTCATCATCGCCCCAAGCCGAACAGATGTCTCCGCATCCTACTTCCGTCTGCATTACCTGACAATGCCCTGTTAGGGATTCGCGCTTGTTCGCTGTCTCGAATGGGTAGTAGTAGTCGCAATCGTCTGAGCCGTTCTTTCCGCCGCACGTCGCGCCGCCATACTCCAACCCTGGCCTACAGTTAATCCATACGAGTCCAAGGGTGTCAGGGTCGCAATGCGCGATAAATCTGGCTGGCCCCCTGTTCGGCTCTCCGTTCAGTTGCATACCGCAGCAAGGCCAAAAAGCCTGTACTCCCATCGTGAATTTCTTGATGAGGATTTGTGGGCCGATGAGTTGGCACGAGCGGTCGCTGTTATAAAACGGACAGGCGTAACACGAAGCTGGCTTCTCGCCATTCTGCGCCCACGTCGTAAACATCACTTCGCCCTTGGTCATAGTGGGCGCTACCCAGATGTTGATGTCGGGGCGCGATTTGGCGCGGCGTATGTCGTTTATCTTCTCAAGGTTCGATGCGTTGTAGATAGGGAATCCCGTGTGGATGTCGAGCTTCTGGCGTTCGGATGGTGGAAGCGCGAGATAGTCGGGGTCTTTCTTGTCTATCACTGGTTTTTCCTGTTGCGATATTGCGCGGCAGTCTCAGGGGGCGGCGCTTTCACTCCGCGTTGCGCTGCGCGGAAGATTCTCCTGGGTGCATCGTAGGCTATCTCTCCGCGCTTCGCCATCTCCATGATGTCCTGCTGCGATACGTCTCCGCGTTTTAGCTGTGCGGCAAGTTGTCTCTCGATGCCCGTTCCTTCGACCACTCCAGGCGTAGAGTATCCGGGAGGCGGAGTGCGAATACCTGCGGCCCCTGCCTCTTGATACGTCCTGCCAGGAACGCGAGCAAGGGATTCTCCTGCCGCTTCCGTGGGTGAAGCATAGCCAGCCCTGGGAGGCAATGCTGTGATTGGCCCACCGGGAGCTTGTGCGCCCAAATCAACTGGCGGTCTTGGTCGGGCCACGAGCGGGCCAGTCTGAAATGATTCATATCCGATTCGCGGTGGTAGCGCAGTATTCGGGCCACCGGGAGCTTGCTGCCCTAACCCCACGTCATAGCTTCTTCCAGGAATGCGTGCAAGCGCACTTGGTGCAGTTGGCGCAAATCGTGGCCCTGGCCCTGGTGGTGGCTGCACCCCTGCCCTTGATATTCGCTCCAACCCCTTCTCTAGTTGCTGCCCGGGACGAGCGAAGGAAAGGGGAATCCTCTCATGTAGCGTAGGCCAGTTAAGCGGATTCGCGTAAGCTCGCACCTCATCAAACAGGCGGTAGGCTTCCGCTGAGTTCATCTGGTTCCGCATCGCGTCACGGATATTCGAGATGGCCCCATAGCGCCTGCTGAGTTCTTGGATACCAGGTTCGCCGCGTTCCTGTAAGTGCGATGTGATGATGTTGTCGATGGTTCTGTCTTGCGCCTTGAGCGCATCTACCTGTGGTTTCGTCAGCCCAACGGCGGCTTGGTCTTGGGCGCTCTTTTTCTCGTAGTCGCGCAGGAAGGCGTTCACCTTCTGCCTTCTATCCATGAGTTGCCCGAGAGTTTCTTCGTCCGGGATTCTCGATACTTCGCGCTGGATGGAGCGCGAGGCGGAAGGAACCTTCTCAAGATTCAAGGGGTCTGAGGCAACTTCCAGCATCGACTGTTTCATTGGCTGGAGACTAACCACGTCGCTAGACCATCTGCGAACTTGTGGCTTAACTCCGGTATTCCACAGATTCGATAGATAGTCGTCCGCATTCTTAACGAAGTCACGCACTCTAAAATCTGTGCGGCGAATGCCACCGGAACGCTCAAGCGGTGACTTCCTGTAAATCTCTGCTAAGTCGCCCTTGGCCACTTCGATGTTGTCGCGCAGGTCGAATGCCTTGGCTCCCGCTCCCGGTTGTGCGGCCCTGAATATATTCTCCGTGCCAGCTTCTACTGGCCCACCTTGGATAGCCTCTAGTGGACGCGGACGCCACTGGAATCCGCCTGTCAATCCGCCGAGGGCTTGCATCCCCAATTCCGTTCCGCCCGCTATCAACCCTTGCTCTCCGGTACTCTTTAGACCTACCTTGGAGATGGGCGATGTTTCTTCGGGGCCGAACAGTGCGCGATTCGCAAGTAATCTAGCCTGTTCTCCCGCAGCTCCGCCTAACGCGGCTCCTGCTGGCGTGGATACGACGCCTGGAGCGGCCAACACGCCGCCACCCATCGCCCCCAATGCTGGGAGTGCCCCAGTTGATGCTCTTACAGCTTCCGGGACAGGGGATGGCTGTACCGCCCCAGGATGTCCTAGGTCTACCCATCGGTGCGCGTAGTTAGGCGCGGTTCCGAGTGCTTGCGTTCTGCGCTCCGTTGCTGCTTGTTGCTGGGCGCGTTGCTCCATCCCTACGCCAGTTTTTAGCGGGTCGAAAGCCGCCATGTTGCGCTTAATTGTGTCGTCATCTACGTGGGCGTATTCAGGGAACGCGGCGCGAAAGTTCGAGGGGTCGGATAGCTTTGCGTGCAATTCTTGAGGGTCAACCGAAGCTAATCCAGGCCAGCGAGAGCGTGCCTCCGAAATCGGGTCGAAGGTTTGTGTGTCGCCATTTGCCATCTAGTGCCATCCAGGAGGCAGCGTCCCACCTTGCGCGGGAGGCGTAGTGCTAGATGGCGGAGCTGGAACGCGGCTACCACCGCCCATTCCGTATCCTGACTTCGCTTCTTTCTGGACGCGCTCGTAAGCCGCCTTGTCCGCATCTACGCGGTCTTTACCGAGGCGCACCATAGACTTGATTTGTTCGGGCGTGAGCACGACGCCAGTAAGGAATCCGTCGTGGTCGTAGGTGAATCCACCACGGGCTAGGATACGACGAATCATCGGGTCGCTCTGCTGCGCTTCTTCGATGAGCGACTGATTCATGCGAGCGCCCTTTTGCAACCCCATCGTCATGCCCAAATGGTTCGCAAGGATGTTCAACATATCCTGCTGGTCGCCCTTGAGCGCGTTTTCGCTCGCCTTCGTCATCACTTCGTAGCGTTCCTGCGACTGATTGTACGTGTCGTACATCTTCTTAACTTCGGGCGGAATCTTCCCGCCTACAGGAGCACCGGGAGTTCCGACACGCGCACCACCACCAGTTCCACCTGTCGCTTTCTTGGGAGGCGCAGTCTCGCTACCGGGAGGCGGAGGAATACCCGCACCCCTCTGCGTTGTCTTGGTCTGCGTAACAGGGACAGGAACCATTGAGCCGTCTGGTTGCTGAACGAACTTGATGTCATTTGAGGTTGTGCTCGTTGGCAGCAGACTCGCTTCCCATGCCTGCGTACCTTGCGGAAGCGGCTTCGCGTCCTGCCCGTAGAGTTGCGTGCCAACTTGAAATCCGAATAGCGGCTCTTTGTTCGGCCCAGCGTAAATCATCCTCTTGGGCGCAGCGGCCCCTGGAGTTGCCAGCATCGCACCTTGCGGAACTGGATTTCCAGACTCGTCCGTGTAGGTTGCGGCTATGGGGTTGTAGTTGACGGTGTGATAGGTTCCGTCAGGGTAAGTCATCACCTTGGCTTGCTGGTGCGCGAACGGCGGCAACGCATGTGGGGCCACTTGCCTCTGGTAGCCTTCGGTTCCCGGCGCGAAGCCGCCCGCTGCGGCCCTTTCTTTGTCTGCCTCTAGTGCCGCCCTGCTCTGCGCTTGATATTGTCGTGCCGCTTCCTGTTCAGGCGTGAGGAAGTTGAGTCCACCGAATACACCACCTGCATCCTGTGGTTGTTGTGGCGCAGCCTGTCCTGGCATGGGCGGTAGCGATGACATCGGGAAGCCGCTTTGCGGGGGTACTTGCGCTCCTGCGCCCATCGGGAATCCACTCTGTACGTTCGGCGCGGCAGCGGGAGCGGCTTGCGCTTGCTGTCCCTGTGGCCCGTTTACGAGGTCGTGAAGATTCAGTTTCCGCGCTTTCTTGGGGTCTTGCAGAATCGTTACGGCGGCACCGAGCAGGCGTGCGGGTTGCGTCGGGTCGTTCGTCGGCATGGACGCCATCTTCATCAGCGTCTCAGCCGTCGCCACCTGTCCCTGTAGCTGCTGGTTGAATTGCTTCTGCTTCTCGGAAGCGTAGCCGCCAAGAAGCCCTTGCCCCAACCCAGCCGCGAATCCGCCGCCTACTTCACCCATTTAGTACCCCACCGATGCTGATGTCGCGCCGCCAGCGGGAGCACCCTTCGCGCCCTTATTCGCCATCAGTGAACCGATTCCCGCGCCAAGCCCCGCGCCCGATTGCGCCTGCATCATTTGTTGCTGTAAGAGCGATTGCAGCGCACCCTGTCCCGCGTTCACTCCCGCGTATCCAAGAAAGCTACCGGAACCGGTCAATCCCGCGCCCGTCTGCCCTGCGCCCGTACCGATGGCCGTTAGTTGTTGTGCCGCCGTGGGCTGCAACCCTTGGTAAAGTTGGCCCGTTTGCTGCGCCTGCTGCGCTTTCAGGTTGGCGAGCGCGAGATTCGTTTCGCCTCCCGCTGGCAATGAGCTTTGGATTCCCCTTGCGGCCCCCGCGTACTGCTGCCCCAAGAGTCCCGCGACAGGCCCGGTAGCTTGCTGTGCCGCTGGCCCACCTTTCAGGATGTTTGACCAGAAGTTCGATGAACTTTGCAGCGCGGGAATCCCGATGTTCGCATACTGCTGCCCTATTCCCGCCTGCTGCTTCGTGATGCCTAGGAGTTGGTTCTCGATGTTGAATTGCTTCTTTGCGGCATCCTTCGCGCCCTTGCCGCCAGCGATACCGCCGCCCAATCCTAGAGCGCCACCTATTAGCGGTGCGGCTATGGCTGCTGGCATTGTTTCTCCGAAAAGAGAGCGGGCGTCAGGTAGGAAACGGTCGCGGGAACAGACCTACCCTTGAACAGACAGAAGTCAGGCATTTCGCCAATCGAGACGAATCCGAGCCTGTGGATGTAAGCGAGCGCGGGACGGTTGACCTTGGGCGTCAACCCGGCAATCGTCTTGAGCTTGAGTTCGTTGAACCACATGCTTATCACCTTGCGCCCCGCTTCGTCCGCATCCCTATGGTTCCAGTACGCCTTGAAGAAAAGAAAACCAGCAACCGCCCGTTTCGTCAAAGAGTTGTCAAGTATCTGGCTGAGTGTCGCCATCCCCATGTGCTCGATTCGCCCGTCTGACCAACTCTTTCCAATCATGAAAATTAGGTCGTCGGGCTGCGTAAGCGAGCGCACGAAGCGGCTAAACGACATATCGGGATGGTCGTGGAAGAAAAGCTCGAAGATGCCTTCTTCATGTAGACGTTGCCAGAACACGGGCAAGCGGACAGAACCCAGTTCGTCACTGTCCGCGAGATAGGGCAGTACCACGATTTCGTAAGTGGCCCCGCTCTCGGGCGGAGCCGGAATCGTCATTGTATTCCCGTTGCCTGCCAGTGTACCGCTCGCTTGGTTACTGATGGCGAACCTCCTGTCTGTAGAACGTAGATGCTGATGCACCCTGGTTTCTGAGATGGCGTGGCGGATACGAGTTCCGCTACTCCCGCCGTCCCACTGTCCAAAGAGACTGTAACGCTCGTAACTTTCGATAGGCCCGTAGCGAAGTCTTTGAGCGAGCCTGTCACGTTCGTCGTGCCCCGCGCTATCGTCTCCCCGTTCACCAGCGTATTGAGCGATGTAGTCTGCAACTTGTAATGCCCGTCATAGATGTTCCGCATCGCAAAATCAAGCTCTGCGTCCGAAAATGGAGCTGGCCTCCACTGAGATACCGTCATCAGGACTCCGTTTGCGCTGGCGGCGTTTCGGCCCCTAAAATTTGAGCTATCTGGTAGCCCATCACCGTATTCCAGGACTTCGCTCTGACTTCGGTTTCTTGGGCGTAAAGCTGGAAAACCGCCGTGCTATCAAACTGGTACTTATAGAGCTTTCCCTTGTTCGCGGGGAACGGGACGTAGATTTTCTGCTTCTGGTTCGACGTGTTCGGAAGCGTGAAAACCATCTGTCCTGTAGTGTCGGACGTGACCGCGAACGTGACGGGCGCGTTGGTGCGAATCGAGATGTACGCATCGCGTACGTGTTGCCAGCCGATTAAACCGTGCGAAGTAGGTGGAAGTTCCCAGTGCGTCATGGCTGTCGCGGATGGGCGATACATGATGGTCAACTGGTAGAGCACAGGAGTTCCGCCCGTCCACTCGATGTCGAAGCTGATGTTCCGGGCGAGCACGTCATTGAGGCTTAGAGATACTTCCTGCCTGCCTGTACCTGTGGCGAAGATGGGCGGCGATGCCACGGTATCCCCGTTGACGTAGGGCGTGATGGTGATGTTCGCGCCGCCTGGGTCAATGTCGAATAGTGCCGTTCCGTACTCTTTCACCTTGAGCGGGACGCCTTGGTCAAATGCGCCCGTCCTGATGGCTACCGGGATTTGCGCTCCGTTGTCGTCAACCCCGCCGCCCTTGTAGAGAACGCCATCCTCTCCGCCAAGGAGCAGCGAGGAAGTTGTGGAAGGTTCGCTGTAAACCGTGTCCATCGCGGGAAGCTGGTCGCTGGCACGCCATCGCTGCTTCATCTCATCGAAAATCAGCCAGTGCCTTGTCTGGTCGGTGAGTCCGATGTAACCGAACCAGATTTCGCTGTTGTGGTAGCGTAGGCGCATTAGGTCTGGTTGCGAGAAGTCGGGCGCGAAGTAGCCGTTCGTGTCAACGCCCTGCGGGGCATCCTGCTTCGGGAACAGTGGCCGCATTGTTTCTTCCACAATGCTTACTTCCGGGCCACCGTCCGTCACATAGATGCCGTCTTTCGCAATGAAATACATTCCCTTTGCGCCTACGCATAGCCCCCACCGCGCAAAAAGTCCGTGCTTGGCTGGCGTGCGATACTGCGAGAAAGTCACCCCTGGTATCAGGCCAGCGAGAAGGATGTAAACGCTTTCCGTGGTGAAAACGTAGCAGCGCGTCGAGTAGATGCACCCGTTCTGTACCGGCTCATCCGCAGGGCTGATGAACAGGAAGTTCTGCGGGGGCCACTCATCCGCGTTACCTTCCTTCGAGAAGTAAACGGCATTCGGCCGCGCTGGGTCGCCGCACCCGATGACCATTGGGGTTGCCTCGGGATACGGCCCCCAGATAATCGGCAAGTTCACGTTATTCGCCTGCACGCTGGTTACGGGATGGTCGTTGTCGAATTGCAGTACAGGAGCGTTTTCGATGTCCACGTCCGCAACATTGTCATCGAGTTCTACCGTGCCAGCGCCACAGGTTCCTTGCACGAGAGACGCCACGGGGTAACTGTTGACCAAAAACCATACACCAGCAGGAAGCGTTCCGCCTTCCCGATACAGGCGAATCGAAGTGTCTTGTGGGTCGGTAGGGGGCGTGACGCACACAACGGCTGATTGGTTCGTGAGGCTCAGAACATCCGTGGTTCCTGCCGCAATCGTGCCCGTCGCGTAAATCTCAAAGACCTGGATAGTAGTCTGGTTCGTGATAGTGATTGGCCCTGCCGTGGTACGCGAGCCGGGAGCACGAACCGCTACCCGGATATTCGACAGGTCGGTGAATTGAGGGAGATTGGCGGTGTAGTTGTTGTCGTTCCCCACCGTCATGTTTGACCACGTAACCCCGCCATCCACGGAATACTGGACGATACCGCCCCCTGGATTCGTTTGCGTGGGTTGCCCAGTGATTGAAACTTGCGTCTGCGAAGTGGCGATTACGGTTAGGACGAGCGTCGAATACTGTTCGCCAAGTCCCGCCGACCATACGTTCCACTGACAGGCCGCATAATTCAAGGCTCCCGAAGTAGGGCCAATTCCCTGTGCAAAGGTTCCGGGATTCCCGTCAAAGGCATCCCCAGGATTCGAGAACGCAACGGAGCCAGCGAAGTTCGGGTCGGGATTTGAGAATGCCGTAGGCTTGGTGATGTCCGTTGCGGGGCCAACCGTAGTGATGGGCGAGGGATTCGATTCTGAGCCTGACACGTCGTTGTAGTAGGTGTAGCGCCAGTCGTAGCCGATTCCTCCTGAACTATCGAGATTCCCTGCGCCGCCAGCAGACGCGGAAGCTTGCACAGTGGGCGGGTCAAGCCCAAGGTTCTGATAGTATCCGGGGCGGTGTTTCATCATGGCCGCGCCATTCGCAATAATGGCCCACGGAATCGGGTCTAGGAAGTAGAGGAAGCTGATAATCGAGAGCGGTTTCCCGTCGTACACCACGCCCGGAAGCATGATAGGCGAGTTCCCAGGTGGGTCTAGGAGCGAGTAAAGATTCCCCTTGGCGTTCCCTACGAGGCGCTCGCTCGACGTTCCCGCCATCTTCTCCGTGAGCCGGAAGATGGAATTGACGTTTGAGAATTTTGATGTGTCGATGTCACAGACCTTGGTGATGCCGTCGCGCTGCTGGAGAGTTCCTTCGATTTTGCTGATGGCGTTGGTGAATCGCGAATACTGAGCCTTGGGAACAAGGTCTACCGGGGCGTTGAGGTTTAGCCCTCCATCCGCGAATTTCGTTATGTCGGGGGTGTAGGCCACTAGCTTCCCTTCAAGAGAATCTTGCCCAACTCGATTCCCTCTTGGTAACGCGATTCACAGTACACGGCGCGTTCTGGGTCGTTTCCTTCCCCTTGTTTCATCAAACAGTCAGCGAGCACGCCCCAGACAATCGACGGAACGTATTCATCGGGCACGCTTACTTTCAGTCCCGTTCCGTCAACGAAAGGCCCGAGCGCGACAGTCGTAATCTCAATGCTACCGACATCAGTAGGAATAGGGGCAACCAGTACTTGCAGCGTAGGAAGGAACGAGTCTGTGTAGACGCTTGGCGCATTGTCTTCTCCTGTTGTCCAGTTATCCACCATGTTGTCGAGTTCCCATGAATCAACTCGTGCAAGTTCGTCGTAAACGCTACCTTTCGGCCCCGCCCGCCATGCCATCCTGCGGATGTCGATAGTATCCGATGGCACGTCATAGGTGTTGTGTGTGGGCGTCGTGTCGATGAACTGTATCTCCTGGGTGAGTCCCGTTTCTTTCAGGAAGCGCCGCGTCCTATCGTTGATGTAGCTCACGACTTCCGCCTGCGTCCATAGGCCGCTCTGCCACGTTACGCCCTGCTTGTCAGGCTCCAGGAGCATCAGTTGAACGAGAGACAGAATCTCTTTGTCCGTGACGTTGAACTCCGCAGAGGTTCCGTATGTCCCTCCACCCCACGGGCCGCCGCCCCACGGCATCAGCGTTCTCCTACAGGCGCAAGGTCAGTTGACTTAACGCGCCGCTTCTTCTGTTCTTCGTCCGTCGAGATGCCTAGCACCGAGCGGAAGTGCGCGTTGGCTCTCAGCCGTTCGTTCTGAATCGCCGCCGCCTTGATGAAGTTCTCGTGCAGCGGCATCGTGGCCTTGAACTCCGCGCCACCTTCTTTGAACGAAGCCATGTGCTCGACTTCGCCCAGCAAGGTATTGAACTCCTCTTGCCCTATGTCGATGTAGTCCGTGGGATTGGTAAGGATGGGCGGTTTTGAGATTCCGTCTACTAGGACGGATGAGCCTCCCGCGAAGTCCACTGGCCGTATCGCCATCACGTTGATTCCCACAGGTGCCCATTCTTGCGGGGTTCCGGGTATCCCTTCCCATCCCGGCGAACCCATGTCCCAAGCGAACACATTGCCTAGAAACATGGGGGTTCCGTTCAAGGTAACGCGCATCGCCATCGACATCGAACGCGGCAAATCGTAGTAGGGAGACTGTGGAATAGTTGTGAAAATAATGCGTTCTTTCCAGTAGCCGGTTAGCGCCTGCCACGTCCTGAGCGTGTAGTTGATGTAGTAGGTTATTTCACTGAACTGGGAGCCTGCGGCAATGGCCGTCGTCCAGAACGGCATATTGGCGAGGCGGTCTTGGACAAGGGTTTGAATCTGCGCGAGAGTGACAAGCTGCCGCGCCGCCATCTAGTTGCTCTGCAATACTTCGGCGGATAGGTTCGGGACTCCCGGCCCCACCGTGGCAGATACCACGCTCATCGTTGAGCCGTTGTTAGCTTGGCAGATAATCGAAATCGTCTTGGAGCCTGCGCCTGCCGCGTAGGTCACGGGAGACAGTACCGATTCGCCATACGCAAAGATGCTGTTCAGCATTCCCACACCGGAAAGTATCTCGTAGAAATCCCAAGTGTTTGTTCCGTCAGAAATCCAGCAGTCGGCTCCCGAGGTGGTGTTGCTGCCTTTGATGAGGATGTTTGGCTGTGCGAAGATGCGGAATGGCCCTCCTGTAGTCGGAATCGTTACGGACGTGGACATGACCGTTACGGGAGAGCCTGTGGGAATCGTGGAATTTGATACGGTCGTGGTTCTTGAGAACGGCCCATTTACGGGGAGCGTGCAGGATGAAGTGGTCGCGTTACCCGCTGCGTCGTTACAAAGTAGCGCCCCCGTGACCCCTGAATTGACTCCCGCCGTCTCTAGGGATATTCCGTTTCCCGTTGTCCCTGTGATAGTTGAAGAAGCGCCGATGACGAAGCTCGTGAAGTTCTGTACGGCTGTGAAACTCTGCGCGATATTCAGGAGTGCAACTGTTCCCGTGGCGTTTGGGAAGGTGTAGGTCTGAGTCCCTGTGTTGGAGTGCGAGAGAACGCCAAGTCCTGCCCCGCCCGCCGTCCACTGGATGTTCTGGAAGGTCTGCGTTCCGGCCCACGACAGGCTCAGGTTCGTTACCGCAATTTGCGACCCGCCATAGATAAGTAAGTCAGAAGGGTTCTTGGTGATGCACGCATCCGCATTGTTCGCGTTGTTTCGCCAACAGATGCCATCCCCGCTAGTAAGGCGATAGAGACCCGAGGAAGCGTTCGGGGAAACGAAGATGTTGCTATCGCCAAAGTACGGGGCCACGATTCCGCTGGAGGCGTTCAGGATGTCGCTGCACTGGGGCGTAATCGTGATGTCGGCTGTGTTTGCCGCGTTGCGCCATGCAATCGAATCGCTACACGCGAGACGTAAGACCCCCGTAGCCGCTGGATTCGCCGTAGTAGACTGGAACGCGGAAGCCGACAAGGGATTCGTAAACGATACGGTTCCCGTAAATTGCGGGTTGCCAGGGAAAACAACGTCACCCTGGATGTTCACGAAGTAGCCGTTGTTCCACCTGAACGATGCGGAACCTACATCGTAGAACGCATCCGTGGCGGGCAATAGGCTTTGGGTGAAGGCTGCGCCGAAGTCTAGGAGCAGTTGGTCTGGAATCGTGTACGCGGGACTGATAGACGGACTTCCGCCGCTTAGCCGGATGTCGTAGCGCCCGTTCGCCGCATAGAACGAGATAATCCCGGTCGTGGGTGAAGCAGTGAAGGGATTCGAGAGAACTGTCCCGATGTTGTCGCTGTAGATGACCGCATCGGTCGTGGTGCCCGACACGTAGACTTCTACCGTGCAGCTCGTCACCCTGGTAAAAGAGGCTTGTAGTGTGCAGTATCCGAGCCACTGTTCGTTCGCATGGGACGCCTTTGCGAAAGCGAGCCACAAGAGAACGAAGAAAGCGAGCTTCTTCATCGCGCCTCTCAGCCTACGATTTTCGCTACCGTCCCAGAGAGCTTCCCTACTTTCACGGGCGAGAGAGGATTGGAAATCCGCTTCGCCATCGAGAAGCCCGTCTTCATGCGCCGCATCTGGCCTTTCCACGAACGGTAGGGGCTATAGAGGCTCGTCCTTGGTTTAGGGCCGAAGCCGTCCATGTCATGCCTCCCGCTTTGGAGTACCCGCGTTGCGTACCACTTCATCCAGCGCGTTCGGACTCGATGTGCGCTTCGGGAGTCCTGGTTCCCCGTTTTCAACGCTGCCCGAGGGGGCCGAGTCTTTCACCTTTCCGCGCATACTGTCCGTCATCGGTGTTTCAATCAGCTTTGCCATGTTTCCTCCTTAGTTAAGTTACATTAAATGGCATGTGATTGGAGGTAATCGGCTGAGCCTAACGGACTTAGCGCTGCTGGAAGCGAAATCCAGTCAGCGTATCTGAGGTCTAGTTGCATCACCTCGTTGTCCACTACCTCCATCTCCGCCGTCTTCGCCTGAAATTCTCGCTCATAACTGTCAGCGAGTACAGGATTGAATTGTGGGTTTGGCTGGTCGTCCGTTCCCTTCCAGCGGCACAGGTCTGCGAGCGCCCCTTTGATGATGATGTCGCCGTGGATGTAGGGCGGAAGATTGGGCGTCTGGTCGTTCAGGTCGGGCGGCACCTTGGTATAGAGAAACGGGTAGACGCGCTGCGATAGCTGGTAGGGCCAGAGTTCGTACATCGGGATTCCGTAGGTGAGGCCAGGGGTCGCCGTGAAAACGAACACGTCGCCTTGAACGTAGTTGTTCGGCGGGAACTGTACGTTCACGCCCTCTTGCAAGAGAAACCCCTGACTTTGCGTGAGGAGTCCAGAGTTGATTGTTTCGGAGTCTTTCTGCCAGCTAAACGTGGCCGTGCCTACCGCACCGCCCAGCGTAATCGTGATGATGAAGTAGCTTTGCGTGCGCCCCGTGTAAACGCCCGAGGATACGGGCGCAGGGTCGTTTACTGGCCCCGCTACCTGCTGCACCACGCCTACCGTCCCTACCGTGTTGCTCGTGGTGTAGCGATAATCGCAGACCGCATAGGCGTTCCCCGAGAAGGCGCGGTAGCTGTCAACCATGTTGAGCCAGTCCTGGCTGATGTTCGTCCAGAGTTGGCGGTTGAACGCTACGTCGCGCACCACAAGCCAGTTCTGGAAGTCCGCAGGCGGCACAACGTAGCCATCGAATAACTGATAGCCAAGCCCCGTGCCCGTGGCTCCGCCGAACTGCTGGTCAATGGTTAGGATTTGGTTTGCTTGGTCAAGGGCTACGACGGTGTAGATAGGCGCGGTTGTTCCGATGCGGAATTGCCTGCCGATTTGCGTGGATGTCCAAGTGGTTCCCGTTCCAACTACGAACGGAGACTTGTTCGTGACCGCAACCTTGCCAGCGACGTAGGGAAGCTGCGTAAGAATCTGGTTTTCGGCTACCCTAAAAGACCACAAACGCTTGTTGTAAAGCTCGCGGAACCTGAACGTAATCCAGCGTTGGGCAAGGGTGATTGGCACGGCACCCGAATACATCCGAAGGTGACGCCAGAGGCTCGTGTAAGTATCGGCCACTCACCCTTCCCCCGAATTACGCGCCGATTGCCATTGCGAATGCGTCGGTAGCCGTGGCGGAAGCACCGAACGTGATGGTGCGTCCCGAGATTGCGCCTCCAATGGTCTTCGTCTTGTCAGGCGAAGTCACGAAGAAAGCGTCAATCTTGTGCATGTTCCCCGGCGTCCACGTATTCGTATCCGCGATGGTCAAGTCGGCAGTAACGACACGCTTGTTGCCAAATACTTCGTAGCGGAAGCTGTTCACCGTTACGGCTGCCATGTTGCCTCCTAGGTCACTACCTCACCAGCGTTCAGGTCGATGCTCGCCTTGCTCGAAGTGGCCGTCGAGGAATATACACCGAGCGGAAGGTACGTTGGTGCCGTGCCTGCCGCAATCGGAGTCGAATCCTTGTTCGTGCCGCTGTTCGCAATGGCGATGTCTCCGATAGCCGGTGAACCAGCAGAATTTACCGTAACAATCGAAGCACCTAGCCTCTGGATGCAGGTGTAGTAGCCGGGCGTCACCGTTACGGTGAAGATTCCGGCAACCGCGTTCCTGCCCTCCGGGGCATCCGCCAACTTGTTCGTCACCTTGTAGGCTGACTTCGATACCCAGAAGGCCAAATCGCCCGCCGCAATCGAAGTGGGGCCGCTGTCAGTGACGACCAGTTGCCAACCGCGCCCTGCCACGTCGAACTCGCGTGACCCGAGTTCTCCAGGCTTATAGAGCGAGGCGGCGTTGATTTTGTCGATGGAGCCGAACTTGTCGATGTAGATGGTTTGGTTCATTAGGCTTGCTGGCATGTTCGTCTCCCCCTTAGCCCGTGAATCCGTAAGTCTGGTTGTGGTAACGCGGCCCTGGAACCGTAAGCGCAATCGCTCCGAGAACCTGTCCGGCTACCTTGGTGTTGCCTTGCGCGGGCTTGAAGCCAGTGAATCCGAATCCATACTCGGGGTCATCCGAGATGTAGAAGCGGACGTAAGGCTTCTCGGCGTTCATCCAGAACAGCGTCTCCGAACTCGCAACCGCCAAGCTCGGGTAGGCTGTCACCGCGCCGTTTGACGCCTGCGTGAGCGCAGTCACGGCCAACAGGTTTTCCTGCGTCCCTGCGGTCGAAATCTGCGTTCCTGGGGCGTAGCGCGAGCGGATGAGCGTAGCGGCGTTGAACTTCAACCCGTTAAACCCAATCTTCGGGTCTTGGGTGTCGTTGAACCGTTGCTGGGTCTGGAACTTCTCCTTGATGTAGGAGTAGCCCTTGTTGGTGGTGACGCCCAGTGTTGGCTGACGAGTCCCGAACACCGCATTCGAGTACTGTTCCTCAAGCGTGTTGTAGTCGATGGCCCCGTTGACGTTGAACGGAATCGAGTTCAGCGCCTTGCCAACTGAGCCACCACGGGTGATTCCGCCGTAGGTCGAATACGTGTTGTTGTCCCACGAGGCCGTCGAGCCGTCATTCAACGCTTCCGCAAGCCCGTTGATGATGGTCGTGTAACCGGCGTTCTGCCCGTTCAGGTACAAGCACACCGCAACCTGCGCTGCGGCGCTCATATACGCTGAGGTCATGCGCGAGTCGATGAGCTTAAATACCGCCATCGGCCCTTTGTTCAAAACCTGAATGTCTTCCTTCGACATCGTGACGTTGATTTCGATGAAGCGCGGATTGAACTGCATTGCCTGTTCAACCTGCTTCTCTGTGATGTCGAACTCCTTGCCCTTGGCGTAGAAGCCGCCAATCATCGAATCGTACAAGAAGCCCTCTTGGATGAGCGTTCCACCCGGAAACGTGTCTGACGCAAGTTTCAAGTGCGCCAAAAACGGGTCTTCCGCGTAGCAATCTGTTACTTGAGAACCCGAAATTAATTCGGGCGGTCGGTCATTTCTGCCGACTCTCCCGCTTTATCATCACGGGAGTTCAGACTATCGCTTACCTGTGCCCTTTCTGTTTGCACAAGTCCCTCGGGCTTAGTCGTTGCGGTTGCGAAGCGACCTCTGTTAAGCCATTTGACCCGTTGGTAGAGAATTTCTCTACTAGTGATAACGTGGTCAGGCAATTTAGAGTAGCGACCGCGATGAGAGTAAAATTGCTCGATGGAATTTTGAAATTCTATTCCAGCCTCAGCAACTTCTCTCTTGAGTCGTAGATATGGCAACATCAACTGCAATACGCGACGGGCTTCTGGGCCATGAAAGAAAAGACGGTGGTAATAGCTGATTACCCCATGACGAGCGCGAGAAGTCTCACGTATAGGCGTGGAGATTTGAAATATCTCTCTCCATGCTTCCAGTGGTTTAATGTCCTTCTGCGCTACCTGCACCATGAGTTGGTAGTGTCTCCTGTTCCTGTTTGTGCAGGATATGGAAACACAGCCTTCCCCGTCAAAGAATCCAGCCGCCCAAGCGTACTCTGTTTGACTTGCCATTTCGTCGCCGCTTACCTCTGGTAGCCCATTATACATTGAAGGGCGTCCCATGTAATCACCGAAGGTTTATACAACTCCTTGATTCTGTTGAAGTTGTCCACGAGAGCGGGGTTGTCCTGAATGTATCTGTGTGTCGCTACATTCAGTTGGTCTAGGTCGGCCATTTACCGCTCCGATACTTTACTTACTTCCGCCTGCTGGAGCTGAGTTCCAAGCTGCGACGAACGCATTACGCCGTTCGCTTTCCGTTTGCGGGTTCGTGGCCGTCTTTTGGTCGGTCTGAACCTTGGAAAGGAATGGCGATGGGCCTTTGGGCGATGCGTCCACCGGAATCTGGTGCTTGCTCAGGGCGTCCTTTGCGCCGTCCTCACGGGCCTGCTTGAGCTTCGCTTCCCATTCGACAGTGTTCTTCTCCGCGATTTTGGGAGCCACGTAGTCTCGGTACACGTCCATGATGGGCCGGTTTTGAGACGCTGCCGTTTTAGCCAGTTCGTCAACTTCGGCGGGAGTCATGGGCTTTCCGAAGGTCTGGAAGTAGTCTCCCTGAACCTTCGCCGTGTCTACCACGGTGCCCAAAAGCCTCGTTTGCAAGGCTTGGAACTGCTGGTTCAGCGCGGCCTGGAACTGATTTGGGTCAAACGCCGCCGCTGCCGCAGCCTTTCCGTCTCCGCTTCCGTTGCCGCCTGTGCCGCCCGACAAGTCTCCGAAGGTTTCCTTATAGGCGTTGAGTTGCGCTCGCGCTTGCACGGCTTCTGCCTCTCGCTGCTTCACGACGGCATCCACCTCTCCAGCCCACTTCTTCCACGCCTCTTTCTGCTCCTCGAAAGCGGTAAGTTGCTTTTTGAGGTCATCGTGAGCGCGTGAATAGTCCGAACGAGTCATCAACTCGTCGCCAAGTTTCTTGGAAAACTTCTCGTTCTCCACCGCCTTCAAGATGGCATCTCGCGTAGCATCATCGAGTTGCCCTTCCTGAGCCAACGATGTGAAATACTGTTTCAAGTCAATTGCCATGTTTTCTCCCGTCTGCCAGCGCCTTCATTTCTGAGCCAGCGCCTAGACAGTTACTACAACCCACCCATTGGTGCCTGCGGGCTTCCACCAACAGGCGCTCCGCCCGTAGGTGGCCCCGCACTTGGGCCTTGCCCTGCGCCTGACTGCTGCGCTTGGAAGATTTGCAGGATTCCCTGACGCAATTGGGACTTGATGTTATCTATCAGCGGCCCTAGCCCCGGCATCATGGGAGTCATTGAATTTAAGACGTTTTCCGCGAGCATCGCCCGCTGGATAATCATGGCCTGCGTCTGCGCCCCAGGGGTAGATGGTGCCTGCCCACCACCCGCTACTTGCTGAACGGCTCCAGGAAGCGGCGGGGGGCCGTCAAGCTGTCCCGAGCGCGGCGCGGCCTGCGAGAGCGGCGAGTTGACTGCGCTACCCACCGAACCCCTTGGCCTTTCCCCCGACTACGCTCTTTAGTTTCTGGGCCGGTGAGCCGCCGATGAGCTTTGAGGGGTTGCCGCCCTTACCGATTCCTACACCCTTCTTGCTTTTCATTCATTTTCTCCCTGAAACCATTTTGGCTTCGCCGCCAGGTTTCTTGACTTCCACTACGCGGTTGCCCTTGAACGCCAACCGCACTTTCTTCCCTGACGGAAACTTTTTCCAGCGATAACGCGCACCCGGAATCGGCATCTACTTGCCCTTGTTGATATTCACCGCGAATCGCGCCTTCTTGCCAACCTTGCCGGGAGCGTTGTAGTGGGACTTGGCAAACCCCATTGGACTCTCGCCCTTCTTTTTCGCCATGCGCGTAAGGGAGCCGACCGTCCCTTTCTTCTTCATGCGCTCCGTCGCAGCCTGCGCCCACTTCTCCGCCATACACACCTCCCGCATGGGTAGTCGTACTAGCGCAAATGCTCGCTGTCAAACTGTTGTTAGAAAAGATGCCCGTCAGGGCCGATGCGGAGGAGGGTGACATGCTGCTGTGCGGCGAGGTTTACGATGGGGTCATCAAACGAGGAGGCTGAATCGCAGAATACGATGGCGCGAGATGTTCCAGCCAAGAGTGCTATGTCCCGATATTTGCGCGAAGTGTTGTCCATGCGCGTGTTCTTCATCACCACGACCTGCATCCCGAGTGATTCGGCAGTTCTAGCAGCGACTTTTTCGGCACAGGAGTAGCAGCGGGTCAATACGACGGTATCGGCGGGGAGACGTGAGACAAACTTACGGACGTTCTCAGGTTCCGAGTACTCACGCGAGCCTACGATTAGGATTCTCATTCGTCCCCCAGTAGAGTGTCAAACCTCTCCCGCCACTCGTGGTACATGTTCTCGACCGATATATCGGTTTTCTGCCAGTCTGGTTGCGCGGTATCCACCACCACGTCGTCTTCTTTCTCCTCGTCCAGCCACTCGTGCGAAGCCCACAGCGCAAGGAAAAACGCCCTTACCCTGTCATCGTGGCGTCCGTAGAGAGACTTAATCTTCGCTTCGTTCACGTCCATCGTGCAGTCGGCCATCTCCTCGATGAGCCACGGGCTTTGGATTTTTACGCGATGGTGGGTGATGTGGTGCAGGCACTTAGAGAAAAGCAGACGGTTTCCTTCCCGCGTGGCGTTCCACCAGAACGTGTTTGTGCGTCTCACGTCCCCGTAGTTCAGGTAGGCCCAGCGCCAAATGTTCGTGTAGCCGAAGCGGTCTAGGAGTTCGCGCACCACAAGAATGCCGCTGCCTTGTAGTTCCCCGATAATCAGGGCCATGCGGTCTTCTGAGTTTCCCGCGTAGAGATGCCCTATCGTGTTGCAGATGGGCGCAAGGTCAAGCGCGTCCATCGGAGCCGCGAACTCCGCTACCTGCACGTCAGGCTTCCCTACGCGCACCACCTGAATGCAGGCGTTGTCCGTCCGGGTATCGTCAGCTACGCGCATATTGCGATTCCAGTGCGCGATGCCGATAGTCGGGTCTACCCCCACGATGTAGCGGCAATCCTTACGCGGCTCCTCGAACATGAAAAGCAGGCCGCGAGGGTCATGGTCGTGCGGTGAGGATGGCACGATAGAGTGCTTGCCGATAGACCAAGTGCTCATGCGATGATGGCGCTTACAATCGCACCTTCGCTCCCCACGTCCGCGTCAAGATAGATTTCATTCATCATGAAGTTGGCCGCTGCCAACGCCACGCTCGCGCTGAACGCTGGGGCCAGAGATGCGGTCGGAACAGGGAGATAGGCGTAGACTCCTGCCAGGGTTGTTTTGTTCATTGACGCGCTGCCGATGTAGATTTTCCCCGTGTTTGACGAAAGCGCCTGAACCATGTAGGCGTGGACTGCGTATCGCGCCGTAGGGTCGCTCTGATTGAGCGTTAAGCGCACCGGAGTCCCTGGGGTCGTTACCGTTACCTTGCCTAGCGATTTCTGGGCCATTTAGTATCCTTCTCCCCCGATGTGGGGATACTCCCCTATCGCAACACCTAACTCTGCATCTCCCACCTGAACCTCATTCACGCCACCCGTAGCAAGATTTATCGTGTAGGTTCCATCTGCCTCGGCGCTATTCGAGTAATCCGTGGCCGATGCGATGACTTTAATCGTCTCGGTCACGCTGACGGTAATCGGCACCGAATATACAGTGCCGTGACTTCCCGGCACGGGAGTTGAACCATCCTCGGTGTATGTCATTGCGAATCCGGGAAGCCCAGAGTTCGTATCGCTAAGGGTTACGCTCTGCGTGGACGTGTAGGTTCCTGGAGTTGGACTAAACGTGGGGGTAGCGACTGCCCCGTTTATGGTGTATGTGCCATCCGATTCCGTACTGTTCTGATAGCCAGTGGCCGACGCAATGGCCTTTATCGTCGTGGTAACACTGACGGAAATCGGCACGGTGTAGACCGTTCCGTGGCTTCCTGGAACGGGCGTTGAACCGTCTGTCGTGTAGGTTATTGCGAAACCGGAAAGTCCAGAATCCGTAGAAGAAAGAGTCACGGACTGGGCGGGGCCATAGGCTCCTGGAGTAGGGCTAAATGTTGGGGCCGCAACGATTGGTGCTTCCTTGAAAGAGATAGCAGAGATAGTTCCAGAGGCAGAGCCAGTCCAAGACATCGAAACGGAAAGGGATGTCTGGACGGACGTAAAGGCTAGGCTTTCCGCTCCGCTAGTTTTGTTTGTCGCGTCGAATGGGCCGTCGAGGTGGAAACTGCCTCCCGCCGTGAATGTGTGGGAAGTTGCGCTCGTACAAGCGGCGCACAAAATAATCGTTTTTGCAGCCACGGTAGTTATGGTGCAGCTACCAGTCAAAGCGCTGCTGTAACTTCCCTTTGAACTGAGCGCGTCGAAAGGAGTGGTGATATCCGCATTCTGAATGTCCCATACGAAAATATCCCCGAATCCTACGTTCGTTGAGTAGGTAACGGTCACGTTGAAGGTTGCGCTTCCCGTTACGTTCTTGGCGTACCAGAACTGCATGTTGGGAGTAGATGCGTTATTATTCGTTGTCGAAACGTAGGTATTTATTCCGCCTCCAACGCTATCTACAATTCCCGATACGGTCGCGCCAGAAGGTATGCGGACAGCCACTACAATCAAATCTCCCGATGGAACGTTCATGTTCCCGGATTGGGTCGTGTTTTGAGAGGTGGATTGCCCACCGCTCGTAGTTCCTCTGACGGCTATCGCCACAATCGCCTCAACGTGTCGCGGAACCTAAGCAGCCAATATCGGATTCTCCTATGCCACACCGTCTGCCACGTTTCCTTCGCAGGTATCTCCCGGTATTCAATCGAGAGCATGGGAGCGCCAATCGCAGGCTGGCTCGTGATTTTGTGCTCTGCGCTCATTGCGCTTGCGTCTCCATGATTTCATAGGATGGCGGGTGCGTGACGGAACGCATTCTCAGTTCATCGAGTAGTTCTGGAGCAAATGCCGATTGCGTCGTGTGCTGGAAACTTTCTTCTGGGGTGGAGCAGAAATTAGTTAAAAAAAGATTCAACGACCCTTTTTCTTGATACTCGGCGCGGGTGCTCTCCCACCAATACAAAGTGTCCTTGGGAAGTATGACGGTCTTGCCTACGAAGCGGGCGCTAGTCTCATAAACCTTCTGCGCGTGCTGCATCGAAACTTCCGTAGGCTTCCAGCCTTCGGGTGCGCGTCTGCGATATTTCGTTGGTTCCGCGTAGTAGGGGATGAAGCACAGTTTCCATCGCGATGTTCCGCCATTCACAAGATGCTTGATGAAGTCATACCACCATCCCACGCGACCCTGCGCGGTAGATTCAAGCCCTGAGAACGTCCTTACGGATTGCGCGAGCGTAGGGAAGAAGTCATGCTCGATAGTCAGCGGGTTTGACCATGACGCGCATTCGGTGAGATGGCTTACTTCGTACTGCTCGCCCTGCCCTAGGCCCGACATCTGCCGCGAGTCCTGCACGATAAGCCGCGTATCGAGTTTGTCGAAGTAGATGTGCTTGCCTTTCTCGTGGTAGGTCTTTGAGGGGCGCAGCCAGTAGGGAAGATTGTCTATCGTTCGCTCATGGCGCTGGAACAGGTCAAACACTTTCTGGTCGTCCACCGAAGCGATGAGTCCGCGAATGTGGTCTGAGGTCGTTACGCGATGGTCGATGATGAATTTGATGAGTTCGGTTAGGCCAAGCTGACGTGCTTTGTGCGCCGCTATCAGGATTCCGTCCACCGGCTCGTTCCTGTCCAGACGGTCGTACATTTCTTCTTCGATGGACGCAATCATGCGAAGCACAATCATCTGCGATTCCCACGGCTTGAATTTCCCGAAGGTTCCGCCATCTTTGATGAAGAACCCGTAGCGTTCCGCCCAGTACAGGAAGTCGAACTTGGACATGATTTGCTCGTTGCGGATGAAGGTGAGTTCGTCCTGGGTAAAGGGGCGCTTGGGGTCGCCGTCGTAGCCGATGATTCTAGAGAGCGTCTTTACGGTGTCTTCGACGTAGCCTATTTCGTGGCGCACGAGCTTTGTTTTCGTGGCCTTCTCATAGGCTTCGATGTTGCGCTGGACGATGCGCTCGCTATACAAGCTAAAACACCAAGCCGATGAGAAACTTCGCAGACCATACAAACACGGCTGCGATAATCGTTAAACCGACAAGAGACATAATCCAGTTGATGACTTCTTCGGCGTCCATCAGTCCTCCTCGGTCAGCGCATCCACGCGCCTCCCTTTCTTCACGTTCAAAAGCTCAGTCTTGAGCGTCGTTGCTTCCGTGGCGTACTCGACGCCCGATTCATCCGGCCCTGTGTAGGGCTTCGGCGGCTGCATCCGGTACTGCCATTGCTGGTAGATAATCTCCTCAAGCGCGTTCGCTATCCTCTCCAGTTGTTTCTCCAGCGGGCGCAGGCGGTAAACTTGGAATTTCATCCATCACCTCGACAGGTTGCGCGTTGATTATTTTCGATGCGCCAATCATGGCTTCCTCGGGCGAGGGGAGCGTAATCGGCACATTCACGTTCACCATTGGCCCCTTGCCGCCAACAAGTCCAGCCGCTTCCAGAATCATCTTGCGGGCGTGACGGCTGGCGTGGCGGTCAATCTTCCCGGTTGAGTTGCAGCGCGGGCATACTTGGTCGGCAATCGAGCCTTTGCCCTTGCACTTCGGGCACTTCCTCACGCCGTCCATTGCGTCTTCCGAGAGTTCCTTCATGATGTTGGGCATGAAGTAGCTGCGGATGATGCCTGCCTTGGCGTGCTGGAAGTTCTGGTAGGTTAGCGCGAGTTCCGTGAACGCAACGCCCGTCTCCGCGAGCAAGTCAATCAGCTTCCCAAAACTCATGGACTGGTAATCCTGGGTCAACAGGAGCTTTGACATTTCGCGGAATCCGCGATGGTCAGAGGCATAGGCGCGGGCCAGCGGCAAGAGTTCGTCGGCGGTACAGATTTCCTCGAACTGGCGCGTCGAAGGGGCGAGATGCGTGCGCGTAGGCTTCACAATCTCGAATTTGCGCTTCGGCCTTCTTAGCTGCCTGCGTATGGTCAATTCTCAAACTCCGAATCGTCTTCTTTGCCAAGGTCGATAATCGTTTTCACCTGCTCCATGCGCTGTTCCTCCAAGAGAATCGGGAGGACGTAGCGTTCCTCGCAGATTTGCAAGCGCAGTTGGAACGTCCAGTTAGGCTGTGATTCTCCGCGTTCCCAGCTATTGATGGCCGTGTTCGATGCGTTCAGCAGCAGCGCAAACTCCTCGATGGTATAGTTCAGGCGAAGTCGCATGTTGCGGATACGCACAGGAGTCCACTGATTGCGCTGCTCCTTGAGAGCCTTGCGTTCGTCCTTATACGCGGACATGATGGAATCTTTGAGGGTCATTTGTGCGTGAGGTAGAGGGTCGCTCCGCCTCCCTCGGTGTAAAACTTGCGGTCGCTATGCTCCTCGAAATCGCCCGCTGGCGTCACATAGTAAACCCGAAGTCCCAAAGAGTCCATGATGTCGAACGGTTCCTCGCGGTTCGCGTTATGGAACACGGGAATATACTCGGTGATGATTTGGATGCGCGGAGAGCGTTCGATGGTCTTTTTCGCGCCCAAAAGCACCTTGTAATCGGTTCCTTCCGCGTCAATTTTGATGAAGTCCACTTGCTCGTGGCAGAGGTCATCGAGCGGATAGACGGAGACGTTCTTGAAGTTTTCTTCTCTGACGTGCGACTCAAGCGAGCAAGCCCCTAGGTTTTGGATTGCGTAGTGTAGCGGCGCTACCCCTGAGAAGTCCGAGAGGGCGCAGGGCATCACTAAGGCGTTCTTGATGTTGTTCTGGCGCAGGTTCAGGCGCAGGATTTCACGGTTCACGGGATTCGGCTCGAAGGCTACGACGGGGCGCGATTCGCCAAGAATATCCGCGATGAGCATGGTGAAATAGCCCCACGCCGCTCCCACATCGTAGACACTCATCCCCGGCTTCACTCGTTCACGGATGATGCGCGTCGTCCAAGGCTCCCAGATGTGTTCCTTGCGGACGAACTCGGTGAGGTTGTTGTCTTCTTTCGAGCAGGTGTATTGGAATTTGCCGTCGAGAACGTCGAAAGTCTCAAGTTCTGGCAGCTCTACAGGCATTCCAAATCTCCGTTGAACGGCTTATCCCACCCTTCTTCGCCCGGTTGCCCGTTCCACTTCGCAATGTAGTACTGCTTGTAGAGATTGAACGTGACGCTGTTGAGGTATCTACGTTTTGGGTCGGAGTTGATGGTTACGCTGCCCTCATGCTTCACGAAGATGCCCGTATCGCGGCATTCCCAGCCTTTTGCACGCATCCTGCGGTACATATCGTTGTCGGTGAAGTACTGCGGGAGAATCGTGTCCCAGGGGCCAACATCATCGAGCGCCTTCATGTTGAACGCGGCGAGGGCATCGTAGGCCGTGAACAAGACGCCCCATTTGCCCTGGGCTTCACTGGCGGCTGCGAGCAGCTTACCGAGCGCCCCATCCACGGCTTCGGCATCCGAGTGCATGGAGATGAGCACGTCAGCCTTGCGAGCGCGTGCGAAGTAGGCCATGACGTTCAGGGATTGCGAGGCGCTAAGAGGCTCGACGGGCCAGTAGACGAGCGCGTTCATCGAAGGGACTTCGCTTGGGTTGCAGTTCGCTACCACGAGGATGTCGCGGTGCTCATGGTTTCCGATGGAGGCGAGCGCCCGTTTCATCAGGGGTAAGTTATTCACGTAGGGGATGCCGATGAGGTAGTTCACGCGGATACCCTCAGAATCTTGGGCGGAAGCTGGCCCATCGAGTGTTCGTAACGCTGGGCTGCTACGGAACGGTAAAACGGAATCTTGAGCGTGTCTCTCGCGGCCTTTTCGACGGCATCGCGCATCTCAACGAGCTTGCGTTTTGAGAGTCCTTCCGTCCAGACGTGCGAAACGTACCCGTCATGCGGGTCGCCCTTGTAGTAATCCGCAACCTTCGTGTAATCGACTTCCTCCGAGTAAAGCGTATCGCCGTGGATTTCATAGACCCACACGCCGTTTTCCTCACGTGCTTCATCGTAATACGGAGTCCCTGGATAGGGTGTGATGACGGTCACATCGAGGTCATCGGGACGCGCCCAGAGCAGCCATCCGAGGGTATCGGCCACGGTCGCGGCGGATTCTCCGGGATGTCCTAGCGACATCAAGGCTTTCACTTTCAGGCCGTGCTTGTGGGCTATTTCGATGCAGCGGGTATTTTCGTCGCGGGAAGCCTTCTTCTGGATGTTTTTGAGGATGCGCGGAGAGCCGGACTCGAAGCCTGTCAAAATCCAGCGAAACCCCGCCCTGTACATGGCTTCGGCTTGCTTGTCGGTAAAGAGTTCCGCCTTGATGAAGCCCCGGAGTTTCCACGTGGTCTTGAGTTCATGGGCCTTTGCCTCTATCGCGTTCATCAGGGCAATCATTCCTGGGTTGACGTTAAGCTCATCGTCGTAGGCCATGAACCCACGAAATCCGTAAACTTTGTAAAGGTACTCAAGTTCACTGATGATGCTATCGGCAGAACGCATCCTAACTCGCCTGAGAGACGGAGAATTTCTCCCTCCACAGAATCCGCACATGTAGGGGCACCCCAATTGAAAGACAGTTGAGATGGCCCTTACGCCGTCTATTTCGTAGTTGTAGGAGTCTACGTCGATGAGGTGGCGGGCGGGCATGGGCAACTCCGAAAGCCTTTGACTCGTAAGGAACATCAGGGACTTCGGGTCATCGGCGTCAACAAGCCGATTTCCGCCTTTAAGCGCCTCAAAGATGGCATCTTCACCGTCACCCGCGACCAGGACATCGAAGTGGTCAAGGAGTTTCGCGTAAGCCTTGGCTGCCCTTCCGGGTTCCTTCTCCCGTTTACGCGCCGCGTTCACGAGGGTTACGTGGGGGCCGCCCAGGATAATCCGGGCATTGGGCCTTTCTTTGCGAATCGCGGCCCCTACGTCGATGGCGGCTGGCAACTGAGGGGTAGTGGCCGTGATTCCAAACGCTTCGCTCTCCGTGGTTCTAGCGTGTTCTTGGGCCACTTCCGCGTAGTTCTCGATGCCGGAGAGGTCAAGCATCTCGACTTTGTGGCCTGCGCGTTCAAGAACTGCGGCAACCCTGAGAATCCCGAGGGTCATGAATACGCGCTCATCCATGAGGAACACGGAGGGCGGAATGATGAGCGAGACGCGCATTATTTGTGGCCGGAAAGACCACTAAAGAAACCGCGTCCCAATCCAGACCCTATCCCCAATCCCTGTCTAGCGCCATGCAAGTTCTGAAGCAGTTGGGTTTGTTGAGAAGCTTGCAGCCATGCCTGCGCTTGACTTGCGCTCAGAGAAGGCTGTAATGGGTTCTGCTGTGGTTGTTCAGATGGCAAGTCCTCCGCGAACTCTACGGGAACTGCGTAGTTTTCCTCCAGTTCCATAATCTTGAACTCATCGAACTTCTTGTGGATGTACAGTTTTATCGGATAGGCAAACTCGGCTCGGAATCCTTCTGAGTAACGATGAACGCGCCCCCATAGATTCACCGTCCCGAGTACTTGCCCGTACAGACATTCTCCCGTCGCTTGCTTCCTTAGCAGGAAGGCGTGGATTCCATTTGGGTGTGCATCCTCGTGCCAGTTCGGGTCATCGACTTCCATGCGCCTACGAAACGGCCACGCCACGAACGAACGGGTAAGCGAGTAGAGTTTCCCGTCCCGCGTATTCCATACGCGCCAGCCAATGAAACAGTCAGTCAGCTTTTCTAGCTGGCTCTTTGGTTTCGACGGGCCGCTCAACAGGCACTTGCTCTGGAGTGCTTTCTGGATTTCCCTCATGAGTTCTTCCGGGAACTGGTTCGCGCACTGGGCACACATGGTATTCTCCTATCTTCTCTCCGATGTTCATTATTTCTTCTCCGGGGGATACGCATTCGATGGCGGCGGCGCGGCAGGCTGGGGCTTCTCAAACTTTTTTGTTCTCTCGTTAAATGTGTAGCCCTGGGCCACAGGAACGCCTTTCTGGAGGTCTTGCGCCCATCCCGAGAGTAGCCGCTGTTCGTCCGTGATGCCAGAGGAACGCATCTTCTCCTGGAGCTTCTTGTTCTCGCGCTCGAAGTCGTTGTACGACGCCATCCAGTCAGCGGGTGGGCACATCTCGTTAGGGCCAGCCACGCAGGGAGGCACCGGCAACGGCCTCGACCGCCACATGTCAATCCCTACGTAACCAACTGCCGTCAACACCAATATCGCGAATAACCCCCAAATCGTCTTCGGCTCTACCTTCATCTCCCTACCCCCTTGATTTCCTTTATGCGGTCTAGTTCCGCCAACTTCGCGTACATCTCGGACGGCTGTAGCCCCATGCCCAGCGCGTAGGCCATGTGCACGTAAAACAGCACATCCCCTGGATGGAGAGGCTTGTTCCGCGCTTCCCTTCCTATCAGGGCTTCTATGATGTCGTCAATCGTGTAAGCCACGCCATCTCCAGTTTCATCTCTTCTCCTTGTGCCGTTCCTCAAACTCAACACGCCGCATCCGAATATACGCCTTGAACTCCTCGTCCGTCATGTGGAGACACGGATTATCAGGCTTCATCGGATACTTACCGCTCGCCAGATACTCCCGCGTCCTCGCACAACGAGCGTCCATCTCAACAGCGTTCCTCTCCCGCTGCTTCTCAAGTTCCGATAGCTTCTCAGTCATCGTTTTTCCTCCAATCCTCGTATTGTTCTCTTGAGGCAACTCCACATATCCAACATTTCTCTATGTAACCTGTTCTAAGTCTACGGAATAGCCCCTTGAGCGGCCTGATGCGAACTACGTGACCATCGAACGGATTAGCGACCACCTCTCCAAAGTAGAACCTCGGAAAGATAAAGAGATTCTTTCTCTCCACCACCACAACATCACCCTTGCTCATAGCTGGAATCATTTCCCGCTCCACGCGACGTAGCAGGTAGCCAAGGCGGCACTAACGAACCAGAAAAACATTCCTACCGTAATCGCCATGTCTCACTCGAAGCTGAAAGTTTCATCGTCAATCACACCATCAGTCCTGATTTTTTCGCCGTTCATCAAGATTCTTGCCCTTGCGTTCCCATCGCCGTCATAACTAATCCGCGCACCCCTTGAAGCACCCCACTCGCCGCACTTGTTCATCCATGAGAACAGGCGTAGAAACTCAGCGGCTTGTGAACTCGTGATATTCCGTATCTCTACAAATAGGCTTGAACGCCGCTCCATCACCGTCCCGCCTCCAAAAACAAAATAATGAAGTAAGCAATCAAAAGGCCTATGCCGATATAGAGAATCAAATCTTTCATGGCGCTGCTCATTCCGTACCCTTGTGTTTCAGTTCGATTAGGGTGTGGAGTATGGCGAGCATGATTTCGGCCTGCACCCTGTCGATTCCGCGCACATCACAGGCGTCACAGCAGCCCTTGTAGTCCTTCCGTAGCCTCTCTAGGTCGATGGTGTTACTCATCCCTGATTCTCATTACGAGGTAAACGGGCAGCCAAATCGGCAACCCCACAACAAGCAGGATTGCCCCTATCCCACGCATCGTACAGTGAAACGCCGCGTCCATTAAATCTTCCATGAAATCGCTCATAGCCTCCCTCCTCGTAGACATAGCCTGCAATTACCGGATTCTCCGTCAGGAACCCCGTGCTTACAATCGTTCGACTTCTTGGGTTTGGGGGTTGCCGCCGTCTCAGGCGGGGTGGTTACTGCCGTACCACCATCGCTATCTCGTTCTCCAGGCAAAGCACGCGATACGACTTTCCTGGCAGGTGTGGCAGCAGCTTCCTCTCTGCGAGGTTCAACCCCCTCCGATGGAATCCCTACCCACGCTACCGCTCTCAGACCCCTCTCCAAGGCTATCAGCGCCACCTGTGAGACACTCCTACGCTCACTCCTTGCAAGAGACTCCAGACTCTCCTTCAATTCTACAGGGACTCGAATTGTAACGTATCCCTTTGCCACGACGGTAAACTATACCTATTCCCCAGAGATGTCAAGTCAATTCCATTTCTTTTTTTCCGCTGAGAGTAGCTAAGTGCGTTTGCTGCGGGGTGGGGCCGTACCCCTTGGACAATGCCGAAGGGACAATCCAATGCCTTTAGAACAATGCTCTGTTGAGGTGAATACGCGAAACGCGGGTAGCCTAGGGATGGCCTTCGATAGCGACCGATGTTGTCCCCGCTAATATAAAGTATGTTGTGATTGCCTACTGCGAGGAATGCTCGTAAGACAATGATTCCATTAGTATTACATTGCACCTAGTACAGCGACACCCTACCTTGTGAAACAACTGCACCTTGTTACGCCGGTCTGCATTCCAGTACGGACTCTTGCACTCTGGGCACACTTTCCGCGTACCGATTCGAGACTGCCATTCATATCCACACCTCTTGCAATTGTTAATCATATAGAACCAGTTTTAGACCGTTAAAATACCTGCATGCAGACGAAACGCTAGAGAAGCCTAATTCCTTTGCGAATTTAGCGACACCACCGCGCTTGTTAAGGGTTGGCTGTAGGTCGAAGATTAGTTCTTGTTCTAGTTCACGCGCAAGCTCTAAAGACTTGCAGGGAATGAATACAATGGAGTTAAACGCGGTTTTGACGTGCGCGTGGTCTTTGCGCGATGCGCGATGGAGCATACAGACAGACGAGCCAACATAGGCCGCCATTCCTTGCGCGTCCACGTAGATATAGACTCCGGGAGACGATAGAATGGCCGCTTGCTTTGAGGTAAGTTCCACGCATTCATTGGATTGCAGGTATTTTGATAAGTCCATAACGCGAAAATAGCGCATTGCGGGTTATCTTGCAACAGTTTTTGTCTCTGATACGCTCGCGTCAAGCTCGCCTACCACGTTGCGCGATTTAGCGTAAGTCCCTTAGAATGAGTGAAACGAAAATACTTGAAAATAGTGCTTGACATCCTAGTGGTAGTAGTGGTAGTGTATGCGCATGGAGGGTAACTTAATGAAAACGCAAATCACTCAGGTCGAAGTGGACGCAATCGAGACCATCATTGACCACGTGGGCATGGCGCAATTCACAGAGGCCGTTAGCGCAATCGCGGCCGGCAAGGCTTCCCACGTAGAGGAAAATTGGCAGGATAGCACTCTAGCGCGTGTTTGGACACGCATCGCCCGCAAGTTTGACAAGCTCATCCCTGCCCTCGAATTGAACGACGATATCCTTGGATATGGGAAGTAACGTGAGCGCTAAAACACACCCGGTAAACTCTCAACTGGTATGCGAACGTTGCGGCCATGCCTGGGACTCGCGCATTGACCGTAAACCCGTTCGCTGCCCTCGATGTCAGTCAACCAAATGGGATACGCCACGCCAGCCCTAGACTTACGGGGCCAGATGTGCGCCGATGCGAGCTTGTAGGGCAACACGAGTAGAACGACGGGCCATGTAGATGTCAACTTACTGCGGAGGTAAGCGAAATGAAAGTAGGCGACTATGTAAGGTGCAACGGGCAACCGGGGCGCGTCAAAGAGATTTGCCGAGGCCAACTCAAGGGTATGGCAGTCGTGCAGCTCCATAGTGGCGCAGTCTGCGTCGATGTCGAGGACGTTAAACCAGAAACCTACACCAAAGGCCCTTGGAGATACGAAGAAGGCACGAAAACAATACGCGCAGTCCCATCTAACTACTGGCTCGCTTCAATGGACAGCTTTGACGGCGCAGTTAACCACGAAGCGAACGCTCGCGCCATTGCCGCCGTCCCAGACCTAATCGAAGCCCTAGAAGCCATCCAGCACAACGCCGAAGTCATGCACCAAGCCGAACCCAATGCCGTATGGTCTGGCGTTGCCGATATGTGCCGCGAAGCCCTAGGCAAAGCCGGAATCGCATGAGCTACCAAGAGCAATACCAACGCGGAATCGCAGCAATGAAGGTTCACCTAGAAGAATGCCTAGCTGGGCGTGTGCCTCCAGAAAATGAAACAATGGCCGCATTGTTGGCCTGGAGAGATAGCCACGAGAGCAAACTGCGCGACGCGGCTCAGGCCGTTTGGGACTTAATCGAGCAGGGCCGCTTAGTACGCGATATAAGCGGAGACGGTGCCTCAGATTGGGCAATCAAGCAAATTCCAGTAGTGAAGGCTTTGGCTGACCTGCGGGCAGAACTAACAGGGAAGTCCTAATGAGAAACCAGTGCTCTTGCTGCTACGGATTCAAGACCTACTGCCGCAAGTGCAAGACTTACCATTGTGGCTGCTCTTGGAACAAGTGCAAAGCTAACACGGGAATTGTTCAAAAAGAGAGGCGTACCAACTTAGCCTCTACCACCTTCGAAGGGAAACTGCTTGAGTTTGTGCAATACCTGGCTAACTGCGTTGCGTACCAGTCCGAAGATACCGGCATGGTGATTGACGTGCACTGGAAGGACGACGCACAGAAACTACTCAAAGACGAGGGCTTACTGTGATTTTCTTCAACATGCGCAGCAAAGGCACCAGCGCAGGGATACTGTGTACCTGCTGCCACAAGGAAGCGGACGACGCTAGACCACTTGCAGATATGCTTGTAACCGATGCCAACGACAGCACAGAGCTAGAGATACGGGTTGCGGTTCACTTGACCTGCTTGCGAGACGCAATGGCTAAAGCGCCTTCTCGCGCCCATCACTCTAGGAGATAAAATGAAGGACGCTAACCACTACTGGGACTTGCGTACTCGCATAGCCCTCAAACTAATTGACTTAGAGCATAAGCGACGATTCGAGTCCAATGTCTACAGGAGCTGGTGCCTAACTCGCGCCATGTTCCGCCTCGAAGAAGCCCTAACCCGCTACGAAATAGCCTATGAACGTTGCGTTGTTCTAGGGAGAACGTAGCGCCAACTATAGCATTCTGGGCCATTTAGAGGTAAAAATCTACTGCGGAGAGATAACATGAGCACACGCTGTCAAGTAAAAGTAAAACAGTCTGGGCTGTCGTGGGACGCGGAAATCATGCTCTACCATCACTCGGACGGATATCCCGAGCACATGATTCCCGTGATTCACAAAGCTTTCGTCGAAGGCATGAAACCAACCGATTACGGCACATTCAAATCGGAGAACGCTTGGTCAATGGGACGCACGGGCCACGTCGGAGCCATGCTCTGTCACGTTGAACCTCGCCAGTTTGAAGTCGAATCCGGTATGGCACTCCACGGCGACATCGAATACCTCTACGAAATCGAACTCGTGAACACTCAAGATGGCACACTCGCTGAAAAACCTAAGTGGATTGTTTCCTATAATGAAGATGGCAAGCGAGTTAAAGGCGAAATCACCGAACTCGTTAAAAGATTCGCCAAGGTGAACCATGCAGCGTAGCAAACTAGAGGCCGAAGTCATCATACGCCTAGATTACCTCGATAAACTTGCCCATGTATGCGTGTGCCAGTGGCCCGCTATGGCCGCCCGTATGTCTCGCAAATTCGGCAAGCCTCTCGAATCAGGTCAGTTCGTTGCTCGCTGGCGCGTTCCCTTGAAAGCTATCTCGTTTAGGACGCTCACTACAATCAATTCTGTGCGCCGTGGCATCGCACCCGCGAGTGGTTTCCGCAAACGACAGCCAGGGGGTGCCGAATGATATCAATTCAGGCTGTCAAATCGTTCTACTACCGCCCTACACGCTACGTCTGGCGTACACCTGTATGGTTCACGCTCTGGTGGGAACGCTACGATGCGCGTCCTATCCACGAGGAAATTACGCTTAGATTACGCGCTTTGCGGCTCGCCGCGCCTTCGGGCCGGTAAGGAGACGAAAATGGGAACACGTGCTGATTTTTACGTTGGTAGAGGCAAAGAAGCAGAATGGCTTGGCAGTATCGCGTGGGACGGCTACCCGGACGCCATGGATAAGGCTATCCTGCGTGCTAAAGACGAGAAGGTGTTTCGCTCGGCGGTTGATACGTTCCTCAAAGCACGCGAGGACGCCACTTTCCCCAAAGATGGCTGGCCGTGGCCTTGGGATGACAGCCAAACCACTGACTACGCCTATGCCTTCAATGACGGCAAGGTCTATGGCTCCAACTTCGGCCATAAGTGGTTTAGCTGCTATCCATTGCGCGAACCAGAAGAAAGCGGCAACGCAAGAGAAGAATTTCCCGATATGAAAAGCAAAAAGGCCGTCACCTTCGGTAAACGAAGCGGCCTGCTCATAATTGGCGGTGTGCGATGAGTGACTTCGCTCGCGGTCTGCGCTCGCTCGATTCGGTGTTTAAGCGCCTGTTAGGTGACGAATGGCGGCCCGAGGATGACGCAAAGCAACCTAGTGTGCTCGATGAGGTCTGTCGCTACGAGCGGGAACACGCTACGCTCAGTCAGGGCTGCGACGATGAAGAACCCCCAGATGGCGAGCCTACGCCTTACGACATCCGAGACGATATTGAAGTGCTGGACTTCACCCACGGCGATACCTTGCCAGCCGTCGAGGATGGCCCCGAAGATGACGACTCGGCGCTTCCCGAACCCGGCCTAGGCGAAGGCTCCATCTTTGACAGGTATCACTCGTGACGCATGGCAGTCTCTTTGCAGGCATCGGAGGATTTGACCTTGGCTTTGAGCGAGCGGGAATCGAGACAGTCTGGCAGGTTGAAATCGACAGCTACTGCCGAAGAGTTTTGGAGCGAAGATTCCCTGCCGCTCTGCGATACGACGACATCCGCACCTGTGGAAAGCACAACCTCGCACCCGTCGACATCATCAGCGGCGGATTCCCCTGCCAAGACATCTCCAATGCCGGCAAGCGTGCAGGCATCGACGGAGAGCGCAGCGGCCTCTGGTCTGAATATGCGCGAATCATTCGCGAACTTCGACCGCGCTACGTCGTCGTGGAGAACGTCGCAGCTTTGCTTGGACGGGGAATGGAGCGAGTTCTCGGAGACTTGGCCGCGTGCGGGTATGACGCGGAATGGGATTGCCTTTCAGCGCGAGACTTCGGTGCTCCACACCTCAGAGAACGAATGTGGATTGTTGCCTACTCCAATGGCGTGCGATGGAACGGCGGGGGATGCGAGAAAAGAAATATATTTCCTGAAGTCGGGTCGACCGCGTGGACTGAGTTCAACGGGGATAGATGGCTCAATCGGTCTAGCCAGGTGGGTGAGGCTGTTCCCGACACCGACATCTCACGATTACCGTTATGGTGCATTGCCGGAACGAACGAAGCGGATGTTGGAGACGAGCAAAAGAGGTCTGGATCTGGCCTCCCATGTGCGGTTTCACACGCCCCGAACTACTCCGAGAACGGCGCGGGAATACGACGGGACTTCGCCGCTGAACTGTGGAGGATTGAACCCAACGTGGGTAGAGTGGTTGATGGGCTATCCCTTGAATTGGACTGCCTTAGAAGAATCCAGGGCGACGATTCGGAAACGAAGCCAGAGACTCAAAGACTTATCTGGAGAGTCGTGCAGTTTGTGTGGGTCCACCAAGAACTTGCAGCGACATCACCGGACATATACCGAGAAAGACTTTCAGGTCTTGTGCCAAGCATGTCACCTGAAGCTGCACAAAGCAGATGGCTCTTGGGGTCGAGGCTTGAAGAAAAAGAAGAATTGCGTGATCTGTGGCACAGAGTTTACGCCTCGCCATTCAAAAAAGCATTCGACATGTTCCCCGAATTGCTTGAGCAAATTAGGCAGACGAAATGCCCAGAAGCGTTGGCACGTGTCGACCGACTTAGAGGACTCGGCAACGCCATCGTGCCGCAAATTGCAGAATGGATTGGAAGGCGAATCGTAGAGCAGCGCCCTTGACGGGCGCGCACAGCGGGCGGCTAAAGGAGAACGCGATGGACAGGAACGAATTGGGCAAGGCAGCAGAGGAGTATGCGAAGAACAAGGAATTGACACCAACAATTGAAGCTAACATTGAGGCTGCTAAGTTGGTTCGCGCTGCCCTCTCTCTAGGTTTCATAAACGGCGCTATCTACGCTGAATCATTGACCCGCCCCGAAGCCACCGAACCGGCGCACTCCGAAGGAGAACGCTCCCACCCCGCTGGCTGGCTTGGTATAGGGAGCAACGGATGACGAAGCGGCAAGTGCGTGGCGTTAAGCCGAAGCGTAGCATATCTCTAGCGCTTGCCATCTATTACGTGTGCTGCTTCTTGGTTGTGATAGGCGGCCTCGTATGGGGGTGCTTCGCTGCCCTGATAGCGCACGATTGGCAGTGGGCCGCAATTTTCGGCGGAGCCTGCATCTTGGCAACGCTCATTTTTATGGGAGACAGCGATGACGCCCGAACCAAAACAACCTAGCTACTTTTTACCAGCTACCCTCAAGTTCAAGGTAGGCGACCCTGTCACGATGACCCCCTACGCCAAGAAGGATGGTCTATATCTGCGAAAAAG
>Ga0335085_10001540_pt1 | contig 47813 bp, 52 predicted proteins | sample Lox_Sample_45_FD_206712 | JGI IMG/M metagenome (GOLD analysis project Ga0335085, IMG submission 206712) | Soil microbial communities from Loxahatchee National Wildlife Refuge, Florida, United States - Lox_Sample_4.5 | ecosystem: Environmental > Terrestrial > Soil > Wetlands | place: USA...
CGAAGACCCTTCCCAGGGCCAGCTTGAGGGAAATGACCTTTTCCTTGTCGGAAGGCTTCTGGAGTTCTTTGAGGGTGATTTTGCTGTTGGCGGAGATGTCCAGCGTGGAGCCGTCAAAGAGGGTGAGCTGGGCCTGGGCTTGGGGGCCGACCTGGATGGTCTCCCCCGCGAAGGCCGCGTCTCCCTTGGCCACCTTGCGGGTGGTACCGCCTCCACTGGCCACCTTGACCGTTCCCTGGATGAGGGAGAACTTGTTTTCGTCAGTCTGGGGCTTGCCGGCGGCGGACGAATAGAACCCCAAGGTGGAGAAAAAAAAGAATAATAATAAGGCCTGAATTTTCTTCGTCACGGGCGAAAAACCCTTCAAATAATTTTTTCAAACAAATATGCGGTGCAGAGTTCCGGAAAACTCAACGGTGGGATGAAGCCACGGCGAGACTTCTTAATTTGCGCTGGTTCCCCTGGGATGAACGCTTCCGGCGATCGGGTTGGATTTAGAGCCGCGCTTTCCCTTGGCGGAAGGCTTTCCGTTGGGCGGCGCGGTGTTGACCGACGAAGGCTTGATGGGATTTTCCTTACTGCCCAAGGGGGCCGTATTGCCCGTGGACTGGGCATAGGAAAGGAGCGGCAGGAACGTCATAACGGCGGCCCCTGCAAAGGACACTAAGGATTTTTTCGACATGGCGAACGCCTCCTGAAAAAAATGAAATATTTTTATTTCGGCATGGTTGGGTAAAGTTGCCGACAATAGTACCCCTTCCCTGATTATCTCCGCAATCTTTATCCGGCTTTTGGGTGAGTAAATTCGGATGTTTTCAGGCCTGCGGAAACAACAGATTTGTAACGCAATCTCGGGGCTGTCTTGGTGGAAAAACCGGGCAGAAACAACAATTTACATTTATTAAACAGTCGCGGATTTAGCCTTGGTTGGAATAGGGGACTTGCGGAAGCCCAACATCCTCCAGCTCACCGAAGCCAGCGCCCCAAAGGCCGCCCAGCCCCAATCCCTCAAAGGCAGGGGCTCAACGCGGAAAACCGAAGCCAGGGCCGGGGTTTCCAGGATCACCGGTAGGCTCACGGCCACCCAAAGCCAGACCATCCAGAAGCGGCGCGTCGTGGGGAAAGGGACCCTCCACCAGGGCTTGTCCCCCGCCCTCTCCGACCAAGTGATGAGGAGGATTCCCAGGATCAGCACCGCCAGTCCCGCGCTACGTGCTGCCGCCTCCCCCTGGGGCAGTCGGACAACGTAAAAACCCAGGACTGCCGCCGTCAAAAGGACGCCGGTGAGGACCGAGAGCCCCACCAACCGGCCCGGCAGAAGGGGCGCAAGGGGCGGGCGGGGCGGCCTTTGCATCACGTCCGGCGCGGCGGGCTCGGCCTCGAAGACCAGGGCGGAGACCGGATGCACGATCAGCTCCAGCCAGACCAGGTGGATGGGAAGGTAAAACAGGGGCAGGCCCAACAGGGGGCAAAGCAGGGCCAGGACCACGATGGGGATGTGGAAGGCGATCAGGAAGAGGAAGGACTTCTGGATGTTGGCGAAGATCCGGCGCCCCTCCTTCACCGTCTCCACGATCGCCGAGAAGCTGTCCGAGAGCAGCACCATGTCGGCCGAGGCCCGCGCCACTTCCGTGCCCTTGAGCCCCATGGCGATGCCGATGTCCGCCTTCTTAAGGGCCGGAGCGTCGTTGATGCCGTCCCCCGTCATGGCCACCACTTCCCCGGAGCGCTTGAGGGCCTCCACGATGGCGTATTTTTGTTCGGGTTGGACACGGGCAAAAACCACGCCTTCCCGGGCCTTTTCCAGGAATTGTTCCGGCGGCAGCTGGGAAAAGCCCGGCGCGTTCAGCAGGTTTTCCGGCTCATGCCGGATGCCCGCCGCGTCGGCCACCGCGTGGGCGGTCAGCAAGTGGTCGCCGGTGATGATCTTGATGTGGATGCCCGCCCCCTGGCAGACGGCCACGGCCTCGGGCACCTCGGGGCGCAGGGGGTCGCGGAAGGCCAACAGCCCCAAAAACTGAAGGCCCTTTTCGTCCTCTTCCCTTTTACCCGTGAAAAAATCTCCGTCCTTCCCCGCCACCGCCAAAATCCTGGCGCCGTGCGAGGCCAACCTTTCGTTCTCCCGCTCGGCCGCTTCCCTTTCCTCCCCACTCACTTCGCAATGCTCCAGGATGCCTTCCAGGGCACCCTTGGCCACGATGCGCCAGGCCCCGGGGTTTTCCTTTTTCCGCCAGACGTGGGACATGTGTTTCCCCACGGGATCAAAATCATAGTCATAGACCAGTTGCCAGCGCTCCTGGACCTCCCGAACCTTCACTCCGTGTTCCCGGGTATGGTCCAAAATGGCCTTTTCCATGGGATCGGCCGGGGAAAGCTCGCAGGCCAAGACCGAAGCCTCCAGCACCGCCTCCTCGCTGGCCCAGGGGGCCAGGGGCAGGTGGGAGTCCAGCTCGAATTTGCCCAGGGTCAGGGTGCCCGTCTTGTCCACGCAGATAACCGTGGTGGAGCCCAGGGTTTCCACGCTGGCCATGCGCTTGATCAAAACCCCGTGGCGGGAAAGCCGGAAGGCGCCCAGGGAAAGGAAGAGGGTGAAGACCAGGGGGAATTCCTCCGGCATGGCCGCGATGGAGAGGCTCACGGCCGAGAGGAAGGCTTGGTAAAAGGACAGGCCCCTGGCGGACTCCAGGACCAAGACCCCCAGGGCCACCACCACCGCCACCTGCACGAGGCGGTGGACCAGGCGGCTTGTTGTCTTCTGGAGTGGCGTGGGTTCATCCTGCGCTTCCGCGACCAATTGGGCGATTCTTCCGAAGCGGGTCCTAAGGCCTGTTTCGAGCACTTCCCCCAGGGCCTGGCCGGTTGCCACGGAGGACCCGGCTAAGAAATAGGAATCAGGCCCTTCTCCGGGTCCTTCCGGCGCCGCCTTTTTGGAAACCGGCACCGACTCGCCGGTCAAGGCCGCTTCGTCCGCGGAAAAATTGGCGCACTGACGCAATACGCCATCGGCCAGGATTCGGTCCCCTTCCTTGAGTATCAGCAGGTCCCCGGGCACCACCTCTTCGGAGGGGATTTCCGCCTCGGCGCCGTCCCGGAGGACCCTTGCCTTGGGCGCCATGGTTTCGGAAAGCTGTTTCAGGGCGTCCCGGGAACGGGCCTCCAGCGCCACATCCACGGCCAGGACGGGGATAAGGGCCCCCAAAAGGATAAAACCGTCCCGGTTATCGCCCAGCAGGAAATAGGTCGCCGCCGCCAGGAGAAGCATGACGGCCATGGGGTCGGCCAGGGTACCCAGGATTTCCTTGAGGCGCCTATGGGGGTCTTCGGCTTTCAACCGGTTGGGGCCGAAATGCCTCAGGCGCCGGGCCGCCTCCTCGTTTGAAAGCCCCCCGGGATTTTTACCGGTCGGTTCCAAGGTCCCCTCGCATGAAATTGAAATTCATTGTTATTGAACCTGCCTTAAAAACAAAAAGGCCGGACCCGAGGGCCCGGCCTTTTTGTGAACGGCCCTTCAGGCCGTGGCTTTGATTCTTTCCTCGAGCCAGCCGGCGTGATCGTCTTCCATGGTCGCCAATTGGCGGAAAAGCAGCGCCAGGGATTTGTCGATGGCCGTCCGCTCCGCTTCCTGGTAGAAACTCCTGGCCCGGTTCTCCGTTTCCAGCGCCATTTGAAAGATCTTCTCGGCCTTGAGGCTGTCGAAAACCTTGAATTCCGATTCGTCCCACGCCAGGGCTTGTTTCAACCCCTCCACGTCCGCCGTGGGGGGTGCGGGCACTTCGCCGTGAAACCTTCTTTTGAATTTTTGGCTGAGCCACTCGTGGTGGCAGTCTTCTTCTTCCGCCAGTTCCCGGAACTTCTGGGCCACTTCCTTGTTGTGCCCCTCAAAGGCGTCGGCGAACTTCCGGAGGCAATCCCCGTTTTCCTTCTCGATTTGGATGGCGATCGCCAGGACCTCTTTGGAGGACAATTCGCTGATTTTGCGGCTCATGGTGGGGCTCCTTTAAGGGCGGGAAATGCTTCGCCTTTCCTTTACTTTAAGGGGGGCACCAGAATCGAATATGACGTCGGTCATAGAGAAATTGAATTTACGCTTGGGAGGCCGGTACAAAAACGGAATGGGGCGGAAGATCAGCCCTCATCGCCCTTTCCGGTGGAATGACGTCCGGTAATGCCGATGCGTTTTTTGAGCCACTCCACATGGTCGTTTTCCATTCCTGCCAGTTCCTTGAAAAGCTTGGCCAGGGAGGGATTCTTCACCGTCTTGATGGCCACTTGATAAAAATTCCGGGCCTCGTTCTCCGCATCCAGGGCCATCCGGTATACATTCTCAGCCTTCAAGCTGTCGAAGATCTGTTGTTCGGACTCATCCCAGTCCACCGCCTCCACCACTTCCTGGATGTCGCTTTGGTCGATTTTGGGGACCGCGCCTTTAAACAACGCCTTGAACTTTTGCCGCAACCAGGCCTCATGGAGGCCTTCTTCCTCCGCCAGTTCGTTGAATTTCTCGGCCACATCCCCGTCGTAACCGCTGAAGGCGTTGGCGAAGTTCTGAAGGCGGATCTTGTTGGCCGATTCGATGTGGATGGCCAAGGCCAGGACCTCCTTGGGCGAAAGCTCGCTGATTTTCCGGGTCAAGTCTTGCCTCCTGCCGCCTTTTTTTTGTCCTCGCCCTCGATCTTATCCTCCAACCAGCCTACGTGATCCCTTTCCATGGCGGCCAGCATGCGGAAAAGCAGGGCCAGGGATTTGTCCTCCACCAGGCCGACGGCGTCCTGGTAGAAATTCCTGGCCCGGTTTTCCGAATCCAAGGCCAATTGGAAAACCAGGTCGTCCTTCAAACCCTCCGCGATCTGCTTTTCGGGGGCGTCCCACTCGATGGCCTCCACCACACCCTCCACGTCGAATTCGCTGATGGGAGGAATGGAGCCTCCAAACCGTCTTTTAAACTTTTCAGTCAACCATTGCTCATGCCGGTCTTCTTCCTCGGCCAGCTCCAGAAATTTCCGCGCGGTTTCCGGTTCCCTCGCCTGGAAGATTTCGGCGAAAAGGCGCAGGCGCTTTCCATTGGCCTGTTCCACGCAGATGGCCAGGGCCAGCACTTCTTTGGGGGTCAATTCATTGATCTTCCGGCTCATATATTTCTCCCGTAGGGCCCCAGGGTGGATTTATCTCCAATTTAATGGTTTTCGGGGCACCCAATATGAGAGGGATCATAAAAACCCTGTTCTGGAAGGTTTACGGCAAGGGAGATGCCAGCAACCGTTCAAATGAAATGAAGGTTTTTGGGGAGCCTTCGGGTTTTGATCCGGAGGATACATGGCGCCGGGACTATGGCGGCGGCGCCATAGTCCATGCCGCGGCCCCGCCGAGGGCCAAAATGACTTGAGTCATAAGTGGAACGGTTCGTGCAACGTATCGTGACTTTGTTGGAACTTCCCTAAAACAAGGTGGAACCATGGATCCGGCTTTTTCCCTGCTGCCGAAGAACCTTTACGCCGACCGGCCCTACATCGCCATCTGGGAGGTGACCCGGGCCTGTGACCTGGCCTGCGTGCATTGCCGCGCCGACGCCCAGGGCAGGCGGGACCCGGGGGAATTGGACACCGAGCAGGCCCTGCGGCTCATCCACCAGCTGGCCGATTGGAAAGTGCCCCTCTTCGTCATGACGGGGGGCGACCCCTTGAAGCGGTCGGACCTGATGGCCCTGGTGCGGGAATGCTCGCGCCGGGGGCTCAATTTCGCCCTGGCCCCCTCCGTCACACCCCTCATGACGGTTGAAAACCTGCGGAAACTGCGCGACGCGGGCGTGCACCGCATTTCCCTTTCCCTGGACGGGGCCGATCCCTATACCCACGACAATTTCCGGGGCGTGCCCGGCACCTTCGACCGCCTGATCCAGGCCGTGGAGCGCATCCGCCAGCTGGGCATCCACCTGCAGATCAACACCACCATGAGCCGCCACAACCGGGACCAGGTCTGGGACATGGCCCGACTCATCAAGACCTTCGGTGTGGACCTTTGGTCCGTCTTCTTTCTCGTGCCCACCGGCCGGGCCCACCAGGAACAGGCCCTGACCGCGGTGGAGACCGAGGAAGTCCTCAACCAGCTCTTCGAGGTGCTGGAGCTGGGCTGGTTCGACATCAAGACCACCGAGGCCCATCACTTCCGGCGCATCATCCTGCAGCGTTACGGCGTGAAGCCGGATGAACTGCCAAGTTACCTCTCCCAACATCCCAACCCGGTCCTGGCCCGCGTGGCCCGCGGGGTTTCGGACGCCAGGGGTTTCGTGTTCGTTTCCCACACCGGCGAGGTTTGTCCCAGCGGTTTCCTGCCCGTTTCGGGCGGCAACATCAAGGACGCCCCCTTGGCCGAAATCTACCGGACCAGCCCCTTGTTCACGCGCCTGCGGGACGCCGATTCCCTCCAGGGAAAATGCGGCCGCTGTGAGTACCGGTATTTCTGCGGGGGATCCCGTGCCCGGGCCTACGCCCTGGCGGGGAACGTCATGGCCGCCGATCCTTATTGCATCTATCAGCCCCCCGCGAGCGGCATGACGGAGCCGGCTTCCCGCAACTAAACCAACCTTCCAGGACAACCCCACCGGACCCGTAAAAACAAAAGGCCGGGCTTTTAGCCCGGCCTTTTGTTGGACACCCCGGAAGTTGATTGAGGTCAGCAGCCGCCCAAACTGGGGCAGGAAGCCGTATCGACCGTCACCGCGCCCGTTGAGGAGATGCTGACGTTGGAAGTCCCACCTAGGGTCAAGTTGACGGGGCCGCAGACCGCCTTCCGGCAATAGCCTCCCGCATTGCAATAAATCGTCACTTGGTAGGAACCGCTTCCCGAGGGCAGCGGGGCCGTAACCGGCACGACCGATCCGGCGGGCACCGTACAGGAAGTGTAGTTGGTCAGCCCGCTGGCATTGCTCGTCACCGCGATCTGCCAAACGGCAATGTTGCCGGCCGAATTGGCGATGCTGAAAGTGACATCGCTGGCCGGTGTGGGGGTGGGGGCCAGGGTGGTGGCTTGCGCGGGGCTGGAAGGACTGTTGGCCCCGGCGCATCCCTGGAAAAGAAGGCTGAAAGCGCCGAACCCGGCGAGGCAAAGCGCCGTGAAAAGATGGACTGCTCTGGGGTGTCTCATGGGAATCCTCCATTTGGAAATGAAATCAAGTGGGATTTCAGTCCCAAACGGAACGGCACGAAAAGCCCCTTCCACGCCTCCTCAAGTTGGTCTCGTGGAACGACCGGGGCCGCCGGGCTGAAGCTGCCTCCCCGCACCGCGGTTTCACCGCGCTGGGAAAAGGACAAACCCGGTTGGCTTAAAAAAAACCCCAGGCCTTCAAAGACCCGGGGCTTCAACTCCCATCGGCTTATATAATTTCGTCTTCATTCAACGGCATCAAAAGGAAAGGAATTCTTTTTCTTACCACGTTCCCCCTTTTTCCCGGGAGCCTGGCACCTTAACGGTGCCTTATCAAGAACCCTTTCAATTCTTACCTTAGTCGTTTTTACGGGCGGACGGTATGACGCCGCACAGCTTCTTTCGTTTTCCTCACTTCAATCTTACCGCGAGTGCATCCACCCGGCAAGAAAGGGCGTTTCTAAAAAAACAACTCAACAAAATATGTTTAGTACTTCATTTTCTTCATCCGGCCTTTTCGGGCCTTTTATTATCCCGCCCTCTTGTGATGCCGCCTTTCGACCTTGGCCCCCTTGCCACGGAACCGCAGTCCCGCTTTTTTCGCCCGGCGGGTGTGCACCTCGTGCCGTTCATAGGCGCCCCGGTGGTAAAACTCGTTGATTCGCCGGGGAATGGGGGCCCGGGAGCCCCGCCCGGTGATGGGCCGCCTTAGGCGTTTAAAGGGGAGGGGTTCGGCCTCCGCTGGGGCCCATTCACTGGTTTCCATCGCCTCTATCGGCACCCCTTTCGGCGGGGTCCAAAGCCACTCCACCACGCGGCGTGCAACACCATCCAGAATCGATTCCATGGCGGGCCTCCTTTTCTTCTCGCCCCATCCGGTTAAGAAACCGGGGGAGCCTCTTCCTTCAATAAAGTTTCAGCCTCGACCCAATCGGTCAAGGCATCGTCCAGGGGACAGCCCCGGCTCAGCCAACGGTAATAAGCGGCCAATTCCAGTTCTTCTTTTGAGACCGCGGTTTTTTTCTTTTTCGGCTTCGCGATGGTTTTCACCATATCGGCCTCCCTGTTTTAGTCCTTGGTTTTAATTTATTACCAAACCAGCGGGTGACATATGACCTCGCTCAGGTTTAACTTTTCTCAGCCCAACGGCGCGAAGGTCCAGCGGCCCGCGGCGACGAGGATGGACAAGGCCAGCAGCGAAAGGGTGATTTTTGCCTCCCCGGCCTCGTGCCGGTGCAGGTGAAAACGGGACGCCAGGACCATGATTCCCGCGATCCCCAAGGCCGCCAGGGGCGTCAGCCACGGCAGGATGCGCGTCAAGGCGGGAAGGATGAGGCCCCCGGCCCCGAGGATTTCGCAAAGGCCGATGAAAAGCAAAAGGGCCAAATCATCCAGCCCCTGGGCTTTCATCGTGGCGGGCTTGAAAAGCTTGAGGAAGCCGTCCCTTGAGAATATTCCCGCCAGCAGGATTTGCAGGGCCCACAAGACCGCGTTCATATTGTTTCCCTTTCCAATTTATATTTAACGTCGGGTTAAAATCCGCCTTTATGTCCTCGCTCACGTTTCCGGTTTAACCTCATCGAATATCTCCTGTTGAAAACACTTCAAGCCGCTTCTACTGTGACTGCAGTCATAAATTTTTCCTGACAAAAACCATATTTCTAAAGTGTAAGTAAATTGAGATGAAGGAGGTGCCCTATGGCACTGACAAAAACCAATCATGAAGAGGAGAAAAGCCTGTCCCGGCCTTGGGGCCTGGACTTGTTGCGTCCCTGGGCCCTTGAGAAAAGGGTCCAACGCATGTTCGATAATTTTCTGGAATCCCCCAGGGAATGGGAATTTCCAATGGGCGGCGGTGAACTCTATCCGACCGTGGATATCTCGGAAACTCCCCAACAGTACAACATCCGGGCGGAGATCCCCGGCATGAAGAAGGAGGACATCAAGATCTCCATCAACAAGAACTGCCTGACCCTCTCCGGCGAGAAAAAGGAGGAGAAAAAAACCGAGGGGGAGAAATTCCACCGCATGGAGAGCTATTACGGTTCTTTCCAGCGCAGCTTCGTCCTGCCCGATGGCATCAAGGCGGACAAAGTGGAAGCCAATTTTAAGGACGGCGTGCTTTCCGTCACCGTCCCCAAGAGCGAGGAAACCAAGGAAAAGACCGTGGAAATCAAGGTGGGATAGCCCCACCTAAAAACCACCGTTCCTTGCTCAAAGCCGGAGCCCGCGCTCCGGCTTTCTTTTTTCCTGGGCCGCCGGGGGATAAAATGAGCCAAGAGAGGGATCACTACCATGCCGACCGACCGCATCAGCTTGAAGAAACTCCTGAAAGAGGGTGGCTTCCCCTCCGAGGATTCGAAAGACTACGACGAGGCCCTGAAAAAACTGCAGCTCCAACTGGTGCGCGTCCAGCAGGGCATCTGGCACAACCAGCGCCGGGCCCTGGTGCTCTTCGAGGGCTTTGACGCCTCCGGCAAGGGCGGGACCATCCGCCGACTAACCGAGCGGCTCGATCCCCGGGGCGTGAAGGTCCATTCCTTCGGCCCCCCTTCCCCGGAGGAACAGGGGAGGCATTATCTCCACCGCTTTTGGGAGGTCCTTCCGCCACCGGGCGAATGGGCCGTCTTCGACCGTTCCTGGTACGGGCGGGTGCTGGTGGAAAAGGTGGAGAAACTCGCCCCTAAGGACCGGCTCGCCCAGGCTTACGAGGAAATCAACCAGGTCGAGAAGATGCTGGTGGACGACGGATTGGACCTGGTCAAGATCTTCCTGGCCATTTCGCCGGAAGAACAGCTCAAGCGCTTCGAGGCCCGCATCAAGGATCCTTACAAACAGTGGAAGATCACGCCCGACGATATCCGGGCCCGGGCCCGCTGGGACGATTACGTGGACGCGGCCGAGGAAATGCTGGAGAAGACCCACACCAAGGCCGCGCCCTGGCACCTGATTCCGGCGGACCATAAGCATTACGCCCGCCGCCGGGCGCTGGAAATCGTCACTTCGCGCCTCAAGCACCATTCGGATTGGATGGAGGAAAAGGCCCTCCACCGGGAGGCCGCGGAACTTGAGAAATCCCTCAAACAAATCGAAGCCGAACGCAAAAAGTAGTTCCATGGCAACCCATCCCCACAAGGAATTTTTCACCCGGAGGCTCTCCCTCCTCCTTTCCCGGCTGGAGCGCAACCGCCGGAAGTTCTTGTCGGGGCGCCGCCCCGAGGCCCTCCACGACTTCAGGGTCGCTTTACGCCGCCTGCGGACCTGCCTGCGGCTTTTGGAAACCGGCTATCCCCCCCGGCTCTTTCTCCCGGTCAAGGCGATGCTCAAGGGCGTCACCCAAATCACCAACAGTTTGAGGGACCTGGAGGTTTCGGCCGCGCTTTGGGGTTCCCTCCCGCCCCCTCCCCCAACCTCCACCGGCCTGCGCCAATGGCTGCGGACACAGGAGGAGGTCCGCGGGCTGCGGGAAAGGGAAATCCGGGTGGAGCTCTCTTCTCCCCGGTTCACCCGGGAACTCTCGGCCCTTAAGGCAAAACTGGCCTTGAGGACTGACGGCCGGAAAACCGCCCTACTGGTCGCGGAAGCCTTCGCCCGTGAAATGGGAAAACTGCGGGGACTCCTCCAAAAAACCAAGGGGTCCCGGACCGGGACCGTTCTTTTCCATAAACTCCGGGTCCAGGCCAAGCGGGTGCGCTACGGCCTGGAGGAATTCAAATTCCTCATGCCGGGACAGGCCGGGACCCTGGCCGCTTGCTGCAAAAGGGCCCAAAGCGCCTTGGGGGATTGGCGGGACATGGAATCCGCCCTGCGGCTCCTGGGGACGGCCGGCAACGGCCTGTTCCCCGAAACCCGTCCCTGGCGGGAAGAATTGAAGCGGCGCCGGAGGACCGCATGGAAGGAAGGCCGCGAAGCAGTCCGCGCCCTCGGAAAAACCCTGGACGCCTCCAACCTATGATAGCGGTCATACCCTAACGCCTCCCCCAAGCGCATCCTAAGGGGAGAAGCAGGGGGAGGCCGTCATGAAAAAATCCCAGCTCTTCGCGGTCATCGGTTTTCTCCTGGGCTGGGGCGCCCCCCTCGGCGCCTTGGTCTTGAGGTTCATTGCCCTCAAGGCTCCCGCCCCGCCCCTGGCTTTCGCGGACCAGGAATGGGCCCAATACGCGTTCTTCTACTGGTACATGCTGGGAGGGACCAGCCTCGTCCTCACGGCCGTGGGCTTCCTTTTGGGGAAAAACCAGGACGCGGAGGACCTGCGCAACATCTTGCGGGTGGACGAGGCCATCCGCGACGCCCTGACCGGCCTGGCCACTCACCGCCGCCTGCACGAGCTTTTCGCCTCCGAGTTCAAGCGGCACAAGGATTCGAACCAGCCCCTTTCCTGCCTCATGGTCGATTTGGATGACTTCCGGAAGATCAACGAGGCCTATGGCTATGCCTTCGGGGATGCGGTGTTGAGGGACTTCGCCCAGCTGTTGCGCAACTGCCTTCGGCAGGGGGATGTGGCTTCACGCTACGGAGGGGAGGAATTCCTCTGCCTGCTTCCTGACTGTGACGGCCAGAACGCCCTGGCGGTGGCCGAGCGCATCCGCACCGGAACGGAAAAGCTGGACTTTCCCATGGGCAAGGCGCCCGTCAAGATCACCGTGAGCATCGGGGCCGTCACCGTCCATGACATCCACCGCCCCGACTATTATTTCATGATCGCGGAAAGCACCAAGAATCTTCGCAAGGCCAAAGCCGAAGGCCGCAACCGCACCGTCCAGGGCGTTTTCCATGAGATGCTGGCGGGAAGCCGCTGACCCGCATTAATAAGTCCACAAATAGGCCGCGTAGCCGAAAAGGCTGTTCACGGGGTTCACCAGGTCCCGTCCGACCGAAAGCATGGGATGGCTGTGGTCGTCCAGGTTGACGATCACGCCCAGATCGCCCGACAAGCTATCTTGCCCTCCCGCCATCTGCGCGGTTTGGTAGAAGACTTCGCCGCCCAGGGTCACTTGGGGCGAAAGGTCCCGCTGCAGTTCCCAGCCCAGGTAAACCCAACCCTGGCCTCCCGGCCCCCAGTTGAACCAATAGCCGCCCCCGCCGTAGGTGGTCCAGGGCCCCCAGCTTTTCTGGAACCAAACCGGCACCATCAACCGCGTCGTGCCCGTTCCCAAACCCTGGGAAGCGTCGCCGGTGGGAAGGTCCAGCTTGGGATAGGTGCCGATCTGGGGAACTCCGGGTTCTTCTTTAATAAAGCGGCATTTGACGCCGAGTTCCATATCGCCGACCCCGGAGGTGGCGATGGAACCATTGGGCCTATTGAAGGCGCCGGTCAGGATGAGATGTAGTTGGGTTTCCTCGAAAGCCCCGTAATTGACCTCGAATTGGCCCGTGCCGTTATTGCCGCCAGAATTTTGGAAATAGGACCCGGCGATGAAAACCTCCCCGTGGCCCCGGTCCACGGGTTCCGGATCGTCGGTCAGGAAGGGGTTTCCCGCCCAGGCCGGCGGCTGTAAAGCCAAAAGAACGATCAAGCCAAGCCATGGCCGGTGGCTTTTGTTGTTGGCGGGGCGGAGCATGGGCGCAATTATGTTGAAAACCCTTTAAAGATGAAAGACCTATTGGCGAAACAGTTTTTTCAGCTCAATCTTGGCCCGCCGCAAGACCGTTAACCTTTCCGGCGCCAGGTTCTTTCCCGCCCGGTTTATATAGAAATTGAGCATGGCCATGGCCGACTGGAAGGGCGTTCCCTTACGGGCGGAACTTTTCTCGGCGGACCTTTTAAGGGAGGCGGCGATCCGCGCCGGGTCCTTCCAGGTGAAAACCCCTTCCTCCAGGGCCAGGGCACGGCTCTCCCGGGTAACCCGGCCCGACCAGGATCTTGGTTTCTTTTTCATGGGCCCGTTCCCTGGGGCTTGGGGACGATATAAAAAGAAAGTCCGTTAAAACTTGACGTCGATCAGTTTGGCGTGGGCCACACCGTCATCGATCAGGAAGTAGCTCCCGACGGCGGCGCCTGTCCCGACAAGCCCCAGCGCCAGCATTCCCGTGTCGTGGCTCGAGACGGGGTTGTCATTCGCGTCATAAGTCGTATTGCCCACGGCGAAAATGATGAATGCCACAAGGGTCGTGATGGAACTCAGCGTAAACAGTGTGATTCCGCCGATGGCTTCCCCTGGATTGACGTTTTTTACTTCCCAATATTGGGTGCCGCCTTCGGCGTCGATCTTGAACTTTGCCCCGAGCATCGCGTTATCCGAGACGCGGAAGTTATAAGAACCGTTTTCCAGTTTTAATTCCGCCGGGGCGTCGCAAATGGGCCTCAAATCCACCCCATAGGCGGTGGCCGTACCGCCGGGTCCGGTCGCAAATCCGGTCGATTCCCCCATCAGTTCATAGATTCCCACCGTTTGATCGTTCGGAGTCTTGAAAACAATTTTCGTTTTTCCCGCCCTAAAAGCCTTCTTGCCCCCCTCCTTGATCACCTGGATGTTCTTCGCGTTAACGACGATCGGAAACAACAAAAGCGCTATGGCCATAAAAATTCTCACCAACCCCATTCCACTAAAAACCCTTTTCATGAATGGCCCCCTTCCCTGGTGTTTATTTATGTTTTTTCAACCGACCTTCCCGGTAAATCTTCAAACTCGGCGAAGATTTCGTTGCGGTTTTTCACTTCCTTCCCTTCCAGGGGTTGCTCAATACTTCGAGGCATCCGTGATCGTGATGGGATAGGCCAGGGGGTCGATGCTGGTATTCACGCCGGCCATCCAAACGTAGGGGTCGCCGGGCTGGAGGACGCAACAGGCGTTGCCAGGGGCCAGGTAGAAGGCCAGCACATCGACCGTCTGGATGGCGCAGGGGCTTCCCACCGTGCCGCCCGTCACAATGTCATCGTAATGGGTTCCGTTGGCCGTGAACGCATTGATGACGAGGGGGTTGCACCCGGAGCAGGTGACGCTGTTGGAGGCCCCGGTGAGGCCCGTCCCGGGGGGCCAAACCTGTATCACGATCGGTTGGCAGGAGTCCACCGGACCCAGGGAGCCGGCGTAGGTCACCGGGCCCGCGATACCGGCCACGGTGTAATCGTTGTTGAAGGTGAAGTCCAGGCCGGCTTGGTTGCCGGAGGCCGAAAGAAACTGCCAACCCGCCACCGGGCAGGAAGTGGACCCATAGACCAGCGCTTTGTCCCCCACGTGGGGATTGTTCGGGCTGGTGCCGTCCCCAAAGGCGTTATACCAGGCCACAATGACGTAAGTGGAGCCCGTGAGCAAATCGGCCAGTTGATAAGGGTAACCGGCGCTTGCCGCGGTGAAAAACTGGGTAGAGGAATTCGGCCCGCCGCTGGCATTGACCGCGAAAATACCGAGGGGGTGGTCCGAGTCAACTGTGGAACCCCCGGTGTAAGTAAGGGTGCCGCCGAAGGAATTTCCGGTGGCGGTGCCGGTATAGGTCGGCGTGAAAGGGGGGCAAAGGGTGGGAGTAAAGACGGGCGTCACGGTGGAAGTGGAGGAAGCCGTGCCCGTCGGGGTCATCGTAGGGGTCGTTGTCGGCGTGGTGGTCGGGGTGTCCGTGGGAATGGACGTGGGGGTGGACGAAACCGAGGACGTAGCCGTGGGTGTGGGTGATGCCGTTGAACTCGCCGTAATCGAAGCCGTTGCCGTGGCCGTCGGGGTGTTGGTTGGAGTTGGAGTGGGCGTCAGGGTGGCCGTCGACGGGACGGTCGGCGGCAAGGTGTTCGTCGGGGTGCCCGTGGCTGTCTTGGTGGAAGTGGAAATCGGGCTGTTGGTTGGCGTGGAAGTGAAGGCGGGGGCCGGGGTGTCGGTGGGAGGCGCTGGGGAGGTGGGATTGTTCTTGCTGGGACACCCAAGGAAAAGCATGGCGACACAAACCAAGACCGGCAAAACAGTTAAGTGAATTTTTGGATGGGGTTTCATGGAACCTCCTGCAACAGGCGCGACTTTGGAAATAGATGAATAAGACTCCCTTCCCTCGGCCGCCTTCAAACGGCAAGTCGTTGGGGATGTGGCTATATTGTTAAGGTTTTGGTTTCGGACCCTTATGAGGCGGGGCATAAAAAGGGCGTGATTCGGGTTTTCCCTTTACCACTTGGGCCGGATACGGAACTTCCTGGGTGGTGTCTTTTCCTATTCCTTGAAAAGCAGGGCCGAGTAACTGCTTCGGATGCCCAGCATCTCAGACAGCTTGAACCCGCAGGCCTGGGCGGTCAAAAGGGATGATTCAAAATCACTTTTTTTGACGTGGAAAGGGGGTTCGGCGATCAAAAGCCGGCAACCGGGCTTGGCGGCGCGGAATAAATCCCGGAAAAACTTTTTCCCGTCCGGGACTTCATGGGCCATGTAGAAGGCCAGGATGAAGTCCACTTTCCCCTCCAGGTCCCCGATCCCCAAATCCGAGCCCGAAGGGGCCTCCCGGGTCTCGACGCGCTCCGAAAGTCCCGCTTTTTGGATTCGTTTCCGGAGGGCTTGGAGCATCTTGGGCTGCAAGTCCACCGCAATCACCTTTCCCCTGGGACCCACCAGGCGGGCCGCCTCCAGGGTGAAATAACCCATACCGGGACCCGGCTCCAGTACGGTCATCCCTTCTTTTAGGTAGGGGCAGAGAATGGCGAGAGGATCCTGCCCCTGGAACCATTTCCTGAATGGGAGCAAAAGGGAAAAACCCCACCACCAAGGGCAGACTTTGTGTCTATGTTCGTCCATCGCACAAACCTCCAAAACAAAAATCCAGTTGAACCACCAAGGCCACCAAGCTCACCTAGAAAGGCAAAAACAGAAGATTTCATGGAAAATCTTTAATTTTTGTCCTTCTCCGTTCTTGGTGGTTCCAGTGCCTTTTTAAAACCTAAGAACGTACCGGCTGTTGCTTCAATCGCTCCGCCAAGCCGGGGATGACCGCCGAAAGGGCGTCCTCGATATGGTCCGCGAAGACGAATTCCATGGCGCTTCGCACGTGGTCCGGGACATCCCTCAGGTCCTTTTCGTTCTCCCGGGGCATGACGACGCGTTTGACCTGGGAACGGTGGGCCGCCAGGACCTTTTCCTTCACCCCACCGATGGGCAAAACCAGGCCGCTCAAGGTGATTTCCCCGGTCATGGCCGTGTCGCTCCGGGCCGGAAGTCCCGTATAGAGGGAGGCCAGGGCGGCCGCCATGGTGACGCCCGCCGAGGGCCCGTCCTTGGGCACCGCCCCCGCCGGAACATGCAGGTGCACACCCACGTGCCGCAGGGACTCCAACTTGATCCCGAACTTGGCGGCGTGGGAAAGGATATAGGTGTTGGCGGCCTTGGCCGATTCCTGCATAACCTCGCCCAATTGGCCGGTCAGCGTCAGCCCCCGGCTATCCGGCAAAAGGGCGCATTCCACGTAAAGCACCTCGCCGCCCGCCTCGGTCCAGGCCAAGCCCACGGCCACCCCAGGGGTCAGGTTCTTTCGCATGGATTCCTCGAAAAAGGGCGCCGGGCCCAGGTATTCGGATAAATCATCCACCGTGATGGCGACCGCCGGGTGCCCCCCATCCTCGGCGAATTTGAGCGCGGCCTTGCGGAACGCCGCGGCAATGGAATGCTCCAATTGCCGCACACCCGCCTCCCTCGTGTAACGGGCGACGATGGTTTCCAACGCGCCGGGTCCGAAGGCGCATTTTCCCTCCGTGAGACCCGTCTGCTTCAGTTCCCGGGGGACCAGGTATTTCAACGCGATTTCCCTCTTTTCCAGGTTGCTGTAACCCGGAAGCCTGAGGATTTCCATTCGGTCCAGGAGCGGCGCGGGGATGGTGTCGGTGGTGTTGGCGGTCAGGATGAAGAAAACCTTCGACAGGTCGAAGGGCAGGTCCAGGTAGTTGTCCCGGAAGGAGAAGTTCTGGTCCGGGTCGAGGATTTCCAAAAGGGCCGAAGCCGGGTCGCCGCGGAAGTCCCGCCCCAGCTTGTCCACCTCGTCCAGCATCAAAAGGGGGTTGCGGCTCCCCGCCCGCCGGATGGCCTGGAGAATGTGGCCCGGCAGGGCCCCGATATAGGTGCGCCGGTGGCCCCGCAGTTCGGCCTCGTCGTGAAGCCCCCCCAGGCTCATGCGCTCGAACTTGCGGCCGATGGCCCGGGCGATGGACTGGCCTACCGAGGTTTTCCCCACCCCCGGCGGCCCCACGAAGCACAGGATGGGCGACTTGGCGCCGGGGTTCAGTTTCATCACGGCCAGGTGCTCCAGGATGCGCTCCTTGAGGTCCCTCAAACCGTAATGGTCCTCGTCCAGCACCTGGCGGGCCTTGGCGATGTCCAAGGTTTCCTCGGTCAGGCTGTTCCAGGGCAGTTCCAGCAGGTAGTCCAGGTAGGTTCGGATGACCCCGAACTCGGGCGAGGCCTGGGGGGTTTGGGCCAGCCGGTCCAATTCCCGTTCCGCCTCCTTGCGCACGGCTTCCGGCAGGTCGGCCGTCTCAAAACGCTTTCGCAAGGAAGCCGCCTCGGTTTCCTCCGGGCTCTTTTCCCCCAGTTCCTCCTGGATCGCCTTGAGGTTTTGCCGGAGCAGGAACTCCCTTTGCTGCTTGTTCATTTCGGTTTGGGAATGGCGGGCGATATCCCGGCGCACATTGAGAACCTGGAGCTCCCGTTGCAAAAGATCCTGGACGATCTTCATGGCCTCCAGGATTTTGTCGCACTCGAGGATTTCCTGCGCCTTGTCCGATTCGGGGTGGGCCATGGAGGCCAGGAGGTATAAGAGGGGCACCGGATCCTTGGTGCTGGCGATGACGTTGGAAACCTCCCCCGCGGCCAGGGGATCGGAAAGGGCCACGACCTGAAGGGCCAGGTCCACCAGTTCCCGCCGCATGGCTTCCACTTCCGGTCCGTCGCCTGAAATGAGGGACAGGACCCGGAAAATCCCCTTCAAGTAGGGGTCTTTTTGTTCCACCCCCGTCAATTCGATCCGGTCCACGCCCAGGACGATGATTTCCATCAGGTCCCCGTCGTCGGGCCGGGCGGCCCGCTTGATGACCGCCTTGGTGCCGACGCGGCGCAAATCGTCCTTGCCGGGCTCCTCGACCGCATCGCTTTTTTGCAGGAAGACGGCGATTTCTTTTTCTTCGCCCGCCAGCGCGGCTTCCACCGCCTTGACCGAGGAAGGGCGCCCCACGGTGATGGGAATGAACCCGCCGGGATAAAGCACCCCCTGTTTCAAGGCCAGTATGGGAAGGCTGAGGGGTTTAGGGCTTTTCTCCATGGCCGTTCCCTCCCTTCGATTGGAGCTTCACCAGGAGCATGCCGTCCTTTGAATCGCGGGTGACCTGCACCTGCCCGATGCCCTTCGGCAGGCGGATCACCCGCTCGAAACGGTCGTATTGGATTTCCATCGAATAGTGCCGCCAACCTTCCCGGACCAGCAGGTCCTTGCGGGCACCGGTGATAGTCAGGTCCCGGCCTTTGATTTGCACTTCCACATCGTCCGGGCGCACGCCGGCGAGGTCGAGCTTCAGGGCCCAACCCTGGGGTGTTTTGTAGAGGTCGGCGGGGGGATTCCATTTGGGGTGCTGCATGAGGCCGGCTCCTGGAGGCTTTCCTACTTTTATTAAAAGCCCGGGAGGAGGGGGAAACTATGACCCGACTCATATCAAAATCGTTGGATGTAATCCGTAACCTTCAACCCTTCACCGTCAGCACCTGCTTTAATTCATACTCGATGTCCACCAGGTCCTCCTGGTTCCTCATGACCTCGTCGATGTTCTTGTAGGCCCCCGGTATCTCGTCCAGCACCCCGTCGTCCTTGCGGCATTCCACGCCCTGGGTCTGCTCCGCCAGGTCCCGCAGGCTGAATTTGCGCTTGGCCTCGCCGCGCGACATGCGCCGCCCCGCGCCGTGGGCGCAGGAATTGAAGGAATCGGCGTTGCCCTTCCCCCGCACGATGTAGGACTTGGTTCCCATGGAGCCCGGGATGATGCCCCAATCCCCCTCCTCGGCCCTTACCGCCCCCTTGCGGGTGACCCAGACCGTCTCGCCGAAGTGCTTCTCCCTCTCGACATAGTTATGGTGGCAGTTCACTTCCAGCAGGCAGGAGAGGGGTTTCCCGTGGTTGAAAAGCTTGGAAAGGATGTCCAAAACGCGGTCCATCATCTCGACCCGGTTTTGGGCGGCGTAATCCTGGCACCAGCGCAAGTCCTTCAGGTACTCGTCGAATTCCCCGCTATGCTCGGTCAGGTAGGCCAGGTCCATGTCGGGCAGGTGCGCTTGGTGGGCCCGCATGAGGTGCTGGGCCGAATGGATGTGGCGGTCCGCCAGGCTGTTGCCCACGTGCCGCGAGCCGCTGTGCAGCATCACCCAGACGTCTTCGTTCTGGTCCAGGCAGACCTCGATGAAATGGTTGCCGCCGCCCAGGGACCCCATCTGGCGCAGGGCGTTTTTCATCAGCTTGTCGTCCAGGAAGGCGCTGTGGGGCCGGGCCCAGCCCTTCCATTTTTCCACCGACTTGGCCACCTGGCCGTTGCCCTCGAAACCCACGGGCACCCGGTTCTCGATATGGGCGCGGATGTCCTTGGCCTTGTCCAGCACGGGCATGGGCTCCAGCGGCAGTTTGACCGCCATCATGCCGCAGCCGATGTCCACCCCCACGCAGGCGGGCACGATGGCGCCCTTGGTGGCCACCACCGAGCCCACGGTGGCGCCTTTTCCCAGGTGCACGTCGGGCATGACGGCCACGTGTTTGAAGACGAAGGGGAGGTTGGCGGTGTTTTTCAGCTGCTGGAGGACGTCCTTTTCCACTTCGTTGGCCGGCACCCAAAGTTTGATGGGCGAGCGGGTTTCCTTGATTTCAGACAGGATGGGCATGGCGGACTTCCCCTTCCCTTCTTCAGCGCCCCCGGCATACGGGTCGTGGGAAACAGGCTAAAATCCCTTTGAACTAAAAATCAACTCTCCACATCCTGTTCAAAGATGTTCTCCATCAGCTCCCGCTCGGCGCCCAACCAGTCCTCCAGGTCCTTCCCGGTCTCCCGGTTGCGGGCCAGCCAGCGGAAGTAGGCCGCTTCCTCAATGGTTTTGGAGCGTGAAATTCCGGGCCGGGTCTTTGACCCGGAGTTAGGGGTTTTCTTGGTTTTAACCATAGTGGGTTCCTTTCAAGCGAAATGGACTTTGATTTGACCACCCCAACCATCAGAATGCCATGGGGCTTAAAATATAAAGGCCCCGGGGGAACACCCACCATGATGGTTGTCATAGGTTCCCCCGCCCTTCCTTTTTAGATAATGGCAAAGGTATCCTTGAAAGGGACCCACCAATGGGACAAGCCGTGAAAAATCCTTCCGCCGGCGCCCTGCCGCCCCACCTGGCCGCCGAAACCCTTGTCTTTCCCCACCCCGCCGGGGACCTCAAGTTCGCCCAGACCCATATTTCCCTCGTCTTCCTGGCCGGGGATTTCGCCTACAAGATCAAGAAGCCCGTCCGTTTCCTCTTCGTGGATTACTCCACCCTGGAGAAACGCCGGAAGTTCTGCGAGAAGGAAGTGGAACTGAACCGCCGCCTGGCCCCCGATGTTTACCTCGGGGTGGTGCCCGTCACCGTCCGGGACGGAGCGCTGTGCCTGGAAGGGGAAGGCGAGCCGGTGGAATACGCCGTCAAGATGCGGCGCCTGCCCGACGAGAACCGCCTGAACCGCCTGCTGGAATCGGGCAGCCTCCCGGAGGACTTCTGGCGGACGCTGGTGGACCGGCTCATCCGCTTCTACGAAGGGGCGGCCCGGGGGCCCGAGGTTTCCCGCTGGGCCGATCCCGAATCGGTGGAGGAGGATTGGAGCCAGCTCTTGAGCCAAACCCGGGGCTTTCCCCCGGAAATCCTGACCCCCGAGCTTTGGGGGAAGATCGAATCGGACTTCCAGGAGGAATGGAACCGGCTCTCGCCCTGGATTGAGAACCGCAAGGACCACGCCCGGGAAGGCCACGGGGACCTCAGGATGGAGCACGTCTACTGCTTCCCCGGGGCACCGCCCCCCCAGGACCTTTTCATCATCGATTCGGTGGAGTTCGACCCCCGGTACCGCTGTTGCGACCCCCTGTCCGACATCGCCTTCCTGGTCATGGACCTGGAGGCCCAGGGTTTCGTCCGGGAGGCGAACCTCCTGGCCTACGCCTGGATTTCGCGAAGCCATGACGACGACGGCGACTTGCTGGCCTTTTACACCGCCTACCGCCACATGGTGCGGGGCCTGGTGCGGGGCCTGCAAGCCCAGGAAGCCGACATGCCCCCGGAGGACCGCCAAAGGGCCGGCGACAAATCCCGCCTGCACTTCCGCATGGCCCTTTCCAAGCTGGCCCCACCGGAGGGCCGCCCCTGCCTGGTGGTGGTTTCCGGCCTACCGGCCACGGGCAAGAGCAGCCTTTCCCGGGCCCTGGCGCAGGACGAGGATTTCACGGTCTTGTCGTCCGACCTTATCCGCAAGGAACTGGCCGGCCAGGTGCTTTCCTCCCAGCCCGCCACCGGCTGGGGCCAGGGCCTTTACACCCCCGAATGGACCGACAAAACCTACTCCGAAATATTAAAAAGGGCCGAGGAAGGATTGCTCAAGGGCCAGCGGGTTCTCATTGACGCCAGCCTCTGGGAACAGGCCCGACGGGAACCTTTCTACCGCCTGGCCCAAAGGCTGCGCCTGTCCTTTGTCTTCTTCACCTGCCGGGCGGGGCTGGAAACGGTGAAGGAACGCCTGAAAAAATCCGAGCGGTACGCTTCCGACGCGGACTTCGGGGTCTACACCCAAATGTCCGCGCGCTGGCAGGCCCCGCCCGAATCCTGGGGCGCGGTGGAAGTGGACACGGAAAAATCCTTGGAGGAAAGCCTCCGGCAGGTCCGGCAGGTTTTGAACCGTCACCGCTTGTCCCGTCTCTAAGCCGACACCTTCTTTTTTTCGGTATTCTTGGTGCCTTGCCCTTCGAGAGCCTCAGGGCCCTGAGCAATGTCGAAGGGGTGGTTCAAATTTATGGTAGTGGATCAGTTTGAGGCTGGCTTTCCACTTCCCCCTCTGAAAGAGGGGGATCGAGGGGGAGTTAGACTTGGTGTTAAAGGCTAATACCCCCCTCCCAACGGCGCTCATAGGGGAAATCCCCTATGTACCCACAAAACCGAAAGACCCCTTTTTCAAAGTGGGGAATTATTTAAACTGACCCACTGCCAAATTTCCTTCGCTTTCCTCAGGGTTTCTAGATGACCCAGGTCATAGACGCTTCCTCCATCCGGGGGTTGAATGGATTTAAGAAATGGCATCCTGAACCGGTGCGCCCCCCGCGCGGGGCCAAGGAGGAAGATCATGGCCGTCTATCAACTTCGCTTGTCCAACGGATTGACGCTCAAAGGCTGGATCCGCCAGCTGGCGCTGGAACTGGAACCCCAAATCCCCCCCCACGACTGGCCGGCTATCTATCCCAATAAAGGAATCCGGGTCGTCCTGCTTTCCCGCGCCCTTCGCCAGGGGATGCTGACCCGTTTGAAAGCCTTTGAGTTCTGCGGCGCCCAGGTGCAGTGTGACGAGGCCTGCCGTCCGGTGGTGCGCAACCACAACGTGGAAAGATTCGCCGAGGGGGAAGGCCTGGTCCCGGTGGAGCGTTACCAGGTGCTTTGCCGGGGGGTGGCCGACTTCGCGCGGGAACTGGTCCAGCAAATTCTCTGGCGCGTGCCCGGCGCGGCGGCCCGCAGCAAGTCGCTTTTAAGGGAGCTGACGGACAAGATTTCCAAGCACCTTTATATCAACGAACTTTGCGGCGCCACGGACCTTTGCGCCCAATCGTTGCCCAAGGACTTGGTGGCCGAGACCGCCCGCGACCCTGGCTCGGCCGAATTTCAGGTGGAGGGGTAACCCACCGTCTGTCCGAATAGGGCCTTTTGGGTCGGGCGCAGCCTGAGCTTGGCCGCCAGGCCTTCCCTGTCGCAGTTGTGGAACCAGCAGGCCAGCCCCCGGGAAGCCGCGAAGAGATAAACGTTCCCTGCCATTAATCCCGTGTCGGTGTAGTAATAAGCCTTCTGCGTTTCCTTGTCCCAGAGACCCGGCTCCTGGAATCCCGCCTCCTTGAACTTTTCGATTTCCACGACGTAAATGAGGCGGACCGGGGCCTTGTCCCCCATTTTCCTTTGTCCCGGGCTGATGGCCAGGCGCCGGAAATCCCCCGCCACCACCGGATAAAGGGCGTGAGGGCCAGGTTCATAGCGGAAGATGCCTTCCTCCAGCGCCGCGTAAAGGTCCACCTCCTGGGAATTGCTGGCCGAGGTAGCGGTGCGCCCCGGAATTCCGAAGGGCCCGCCTTTGCGGCGGTTAATCCCTGAAGCCGCCCAAAGAATATCGGACAACATTTGGAGCGGGAGTTTCTTTTCCGCAATAGCCCTTTCGGTCCTTCTCAGCCTTAAGGAAGCCAGCACCGACTTCCCCCCTTCCCTCTCGGGCGGGGGCAAAGGAATGACGGATAGCCCGCGAGACCGCCGTTTCCTCATGGTTTTTATTTTCATGCCTACCTCCTGCTAAAAAACGAAATTCCCGTTCATGCGGTTGAAAGCCTGGTCGAAGTCCCCCCTGGCGGCGGCCATGAGCCCCGCCGCTTGTCCTACGGGTATTTCCAGCCGGTCCGCCTCCATTCCCCTCAAAACCTCCTCCACGACTTGACCGGTGGGGATGCCTAAATCCTTCTGCCCCCGCCGGGCCCGGGCTCCCCGGTCCAGTTCGGTGTCGACCGTGGGTGGAATGACCTCGAAAACCTTGACCGCGGTTTGGGCCAGTTGACGGCGCAGGGAAACACTGAAACTATGGATGGCCGCCTTGGTGGCGCAATAAATGGGCATGATGGCCAGGGGGACGAAACCCAGCCCCGAGGAGACGTTCACGATGGCGGACTCCCGCTGGATCATCAGGTGGGGGGTCAAAAGGGCCGAGAGGTAAACCGGCCCTTCCAGGTTGCAGCGGATTTCGTTGTCGCCTCCCAGGAGGGGCTGGATTCCCTTGCGGAAGTTCACTTCCCTTTGCATGCCCGCGTTGTTGACCAGGACGTTGACCGCGTTGGCGACCGCCCAATCGGCCAGGTGCTCCCGGTCGGCCTCACTGCTGAGGTCGCTGACCTTGGTCAGGAGCTTCGGAAGCCTTCCCCGGGCTTCCTGAAGTTTGCTTTCCCGGCGGCCGCAAACAAGGACATTGTTCCCCTTCTTAAGAAGGGCCTCCGCCAGGGCCAGGCCGATGCCCGTGCCCCCGCCGGTAATGAGGATGGTGTTTCCCGTTAATTTCATAAGGACCTCCCGGGTGTAGGGTCTTCACTTTTCACTTTAGGAGGGCGGGGGGAAAGGGGCTATGAGCCTAGTCATAGGGTTGGGGGCATCGGGGCAAAACCGGCGGCGGGAGAAGGCTTCCTATTGGGTTCGGCCTTGGGAAACGGCGTGGAAAAGATAGGCCTGGAGCGCCTTGATTTCCTCCGGGGACCCCGAGAGCTGGGGCATGTATTTCACATAGGGGGAATCGGGCTTGGCCTCATGGAGCATCTCGAGGATGTTGCCAATGGCCGCCTCGTCCCGGCCGCCCAAGAGCCTGGTCATGCCCCGGTAGCCGTTCAAGGTGTGGCAGGGCAGGCATTGGCCCAGGAACATCCGCTGGCCCAATTGGAGCGGGTCGGGCATCCCGCCGTCCCCCGCCCGGGGCGCCCAAGGGGATTGGGTCATGAAGCCGCCTTGGTTGAAGCCGTCGATTTGGTACTTACGGATGCCGTTGGAATACATGAACCCGCCGATCACGTAGGGCTTGCGCAGCATTTCCCTCGCGCTTTCCGTGGAGCCCATGGCGATGAACCCGAGGAAGAAAATGGTCAGGGCGTAACCCAGCTTGAATTCCTTGGGGTTCAGGAAAGCCAGGAAATAAACCACCCCCGCGACCGTCGCGGTGGTCAAGACCGTCTCCAGGGCCATGCGGGTCACCTGGGTGAAGGCCCCGGACCCGATGGTGGAAATGCCGAAGCTTAAAAGCTCCCGCTGGGCCGCGGGCACGTTCCACAAGTACCAACCGAAGAAAATGGGCATGAGCAGGTAGGCCGGGATGACCCACTTGGCCGCCCATTGGATCATGCTGGCCTTGGTTTCCCCTTCCTTGTGCCCGTCCAACCGGCTGAAGAAGACCAGGGCATAGATGCCCGCCAGCGACACGCAGACCAGGGTGCGCAGGAATAGGCTGGGCCAATAGGTGGGGTTGAAGAAGGCGTCGAAGAACTTGGTGGCCTCGTTGCCCGTGCCCGCCACCGACATCCAGCCCGCGCCGGGGGTGAGCATGAAGGTGAGGATGCCGTTGATGATGACCAGGGTCAGGTAGGAGGACACGGCGTAGCAGTAGCCGATGGCCAGGTGCAGCTTCTCGGGCAGGCGGTTCCAGGTGTAGTAATAGACCGCCGCCAGGGTCAGCTCCACGATGAAGACCACCCATTCCATGGCCCAGCCGAAGACGAAGTTGTGGATGAGGGTGCTGGTTCCCTCGGGCGAGGCCAGGCCGATGGCGAACCAGATGCCCACGCCCGTCAGGGCCCCCGCGACGCCGGTCATGACCATGAAAAACTTGGAGTAACCCACGAGTTTCTGGAGCCAGTCCTTGCGCCCTTCCCGGAGGGCCTTGTGCTCGGTCATGGCCAAAAACAGGCCGCCGCCCACGGCGAAATGGGAGATGTAGACGTGGGTGATGGCGATCATGCCGATGACCCATCCCGAGCCGATCAAGGGGACGTACCAGACGGGGTAATTCATTCTTCTTCCTCGCTATTTCAGCAGGGCCGCGTAGCCCCACAAAGTGGTGACCGCCAGGATCAAAAGGGCGAGCAGGCCGAAATAGGTGGCCCGCCGGGCCCTCCGGCCCTCCGCCCGGTTCGCGTCATAAAGGGGCACGACGGCCCAGAGCGCCAGCCCCAGGGTGAAGACCGCCAGCCCCGCGAATTCCCCGAACTCGCCGGGGAACCATTGGCCGAAGAGCTTCAGCACCTGGAAGGAGCTCATGAAATACCATTCGGGGTGGATGTCCATGGGGGCGGGCTTCAGGAGGTCCGCTTGTTCGCCCAGACCCCAGGGGAAGACGGCGGCCAGGAAACCCAGCACGTTCAGGGCCACCAGCCACATACCCAGGTCCTTCATGGCGAAGTTGGGGAAGAACGGCACGGACTTGCGCTGGGACTCGGGCTTGGCCTCCTCCGACTCGGGCAGGGCCATACCGTGTTTTTGCACCAGGTAGAGGTGGAAAAGCAGGACGGGCACGAAGAGCGCCGGCAGGACGACCACGTGCAGGGCGAAGAACCGGCTCACGGTGAAGGAGCTGATGTCCGCCCCGCCCCGGATGAGGTTGGCCATCCATGGCCCCACCCCCGGGATCACGGCGGGGATGGAGAGCCCCACCTTGGTGGCGAAGTAGGAAAGCACGTCCATGGGCAGCAGGTAGCCCGAGAAGCCGAAGATCAAAAGGAAAATGAGCAGCAGGAACCCGCTCCACCAGGTGAATTCCCGGGGTTTGCGGTAGGCCTTCATGAAATAAGCCGAGAACATGTGCGTGAAGGCCGAGGCGATCATGAGGTTGGCGGCCCAGGAATGGGCCGAACGGACGAGCCAGCCGAACTTGATGTCGTAGGTGATCTTGCGCACCGAATCGTAGGCCTCGTCGCCGGGGCGGTAATAGATAAGGAGCAGGACCCCGGAGAAGCACATGACCAGGAAGAGGAACAGCGTGATGCCGCCCCAGTAGTACCAGAAGGATTGGGCATGGTCCGGCACGGTCTTCTTGGCGGCCAGGGCGCGCAAATCCTCCAGCCCCAGGCGTTCGTCCAGCCAGGAGTAGAGGCCCTTCTTAGGACCGGCTGACGGTGATTTTTCCATTGGCGATGGCCACCTTGTATTCGGTCAGCGGCTTGGGCGGCGGACCGGAAATATTGGCCCCCGTGTGGGCGTCGTAGGTTCCGCCGTGACAGGGGCAGTAAATGACCTTTCGGTCGGGTTGGTAGGCGGGCGTGCAGCCCAGGTGGGTGCAGACCGCGCTCAGGGCCGTCCAGCTGCCGTCGTCGTGGTGGATGAGCATGGCCGGGTTGGACCCGAACTTGAACATGAGGGCGGCGTTCTTGGGCAGGGCGAGCGCGTTGTCCAGGGTCACCTGGTTGACGGCGCTTTCCAAAAGTGATTCCTCCACCGGCGAGGCCAGGTACCGGTAGACCGGGTATCCCACCGCGCCCGCGTAGACCGCGCCCAAAACCCCGATGGCGGTCTTCAGGAAAGTGCGGCGTTCGGTGGGTGGGCCCTGCCACTGGCCGGCCGGCCGGGGTTCCTTCCCTTCCCTTTCATGGTTAGGCATAGTGTTCCTCCGAGGGCTTGGCCCTGCGCACGACCGTCAGCACCCAAACCAGGAAAGCCGCGCCGATCACGAAGAGGCCCAGGAAAAGGCCCACGACCAGCCAGTTGGTGTTGACCGGGCTCTGCCAGACGTCGAAGCCCGCGCGCAGAAGGGTGATATCCCGGACTCCGTCGCGCAAAATCTCGAAGCTGGCGATGGTCAGGAAGGGCGGCAGGCTGACGGCGAGGATCTTGGCCCAGGACCAGCCCTTGGGCGAAAGGACGAGCCAAAGAGCCCCCAGCAGGCTAAGGCCCAGGCAGGCCGGCCAAAGATAGAGGAAAGGCTGGCAGAAAGCCGAGGAAGAAAGGCCCTGCCGGACGAAATCAGGCTGGCTTTGGAAGGCCCAATAGCCGATGAAGCTTTCCGCGAAGAGGGCGGCAAGCCCGAGAAGGCCCGCCCCTTTCCGGATGAAGGCCTTCACTTCATCGCTTAAGGTGGACTTGGAGGAGTAAAGCGCCGTTCCCAAGGCCCCGAAACCCAGCGACCCCACCAGCACCGTCAGGAGCCGGGGCAGCAGGGTGGGATCGGGGGGCGGAAGATGGGTCCCCGAAACCGAAGCGTCGTACATCGCCGGCCAAACTTCGGGCTTGAGCATCAGCGTGGAGGCGGTGGAATAGACCCGGCCCACATAGGCGATGAGCACCAGGGCCGCCAAGCCCCAGGGCCACCAGCTTTTTCCTTTTTCCGCCAGGTGGGCCATCCGGTAGAGGGAGAAATAGGCCGCCATCACCGCGAAAATCACGCTGATCCAGTAAAGCCCGATCAGGATGGTGCTGGTGTAGATGGCCCGGCCGTAAAGCACCTGCACGAAGAGAAGAGGGGGAATCCCCAGGTTGATGACGTAGGTGGTGATGATGGGCAGGCGGTTGGCCACGACGCCGGAGGCTTCCAGGGCGGTTTTGTTGCGCGTGGCGTGGCCGTAAAGGTTCCAAAGGACGCAAAGGAAAAGCCCGCCGACGAGCATGGCCAGGAAGGTAAAGTGCAGTGAAAGGGTCAGGTGATGGAGCGCCTTGAAAAGCCAGACCGGCGCCGGGAGGGGAATGGGGTCGACTCGGGGAAAAAGGTTCGCCATAAAGCCGGGTTCCTTGGGTAAAACTCGGGAGGCTCCACCCCCCCAGTGGCTACCCTTTTAGCAACCCGCCCGAAATAGTTTTATGACACGGATCATATTAATAGAATTTCGGGGAAATCGGATTCCGGGGCCGACTTCCAGGTCGCTTTGATGCCGCAGTTGTAGCACACGGCGTCATTCGTATCGAAGCGCCAGGATGGGGCTCAAGCGGGAGGCCTTGTAAGCCGGCCAGAGGCCGAAAACGATTCCCACCAGGGCCGAAAAAAGGAACGACACGGCCACCGAAAAGGGCGTGATGATGGTTTGCCATCCCGCGATGAGGGAAACAGCCTCCGAGGAACCCCATCCCGCCAGGATTCCCACCACCCCGCCCATAAGGCTGATCGTCATGGCCTCGATGAGGAATTGGGAAAGGATGTCCAAGCGCCGGGCCCCCACGGCTTTCCTCAGGCCGATTTCCTTGGTGCGTTCGGTCACCGAGACCAGCATGATGTTCATGATGCCGATCCCCCCCACCAAAAGGGAGATTCCCGCCACGAAGGACAACAGCAGGGTCATGATGCGGGTCATGTTGTTGAACATGGCCTGGATGTCGGCCATGCTGCGCACCATGTAGGCATTCTCGTTGCCCGGCATATCGGGTACGTTGGTGAGCTTCTTCATGTAGGCCTTGGCCGCGTCCCCGCAGGCGCCCGTGTTTTCCAGCTTGTCCACCTCGATGTCCACTTGGTTCACGAACTGCCGCCCGAAAAGGCGCCGCATGGCCGTGGTATAGGGCACCAGGATGATGTCGTCCCGGTCCATGAACCCGTTGGAGCCCTTCACCGGCAGGATCCCGATCACCTGGAAGGTGACCCGGTTGATTTTTATGTATTCCCCAATGGGACTGGCGTCGCCGAAAAGCTGCTTGATGACCGTCATGCCCAGGAGACAAACCCGCTTGCGGTGTTTGACTTCCTCGGCGTTGAAAAACCGGCCGAAGATGGGCTCGGCGTCCCGCATTTCGGCGTAAGCCGGCGCGGTGCCGGATAAAAGGGTGTTCCAGTTCTGGTCCTTGTAGGTGGTTTGCACCCGGCCCGTCACCTCCGGCGCCACGGCCTTGACCATAGGCACCTTGGCCATGTCCAGGGCGTATTGGGGCAGGATCTTGCTCCAGGAGCCCGTGCCCTGCTGGATGCCTCCCACCTGGATGGAACCCGGCACCAGCACGATCAGGTTGGTGCCCAGGGAAGCCATCTGTTCCTGCATGGACTTTTGGGCGCCCGTGCCGATGGCCAGCATGGTGATGACCGCCGCCACGCCGATGAGGATGCCCAAAAAGGAGAGCGCCGCGCGGACCTTGTTGGCCATGAGGGCCCGGTAGGCCTGATCGAAGTATTCCCCCACGCGTTTGAGGCTGATGGTGGAAAGCACCGAGGGCTTGATGGAAAGCCTGGCTTTCCCGTCATGGGTCAGGTGGGCCGTGTGGCCCTGCCCTTTGTGGTCCCCCACGATCTTCCCGTCCCGCATCTGGATCACCCGGTGGGCGTGCTTGGCGATGTCGGGTTCGTGGGTGACCATAATGATGGTGATGCCCTCCCGGTTGAGCCCTTCCAGGATGGCCATGATCTCCTGGGAGCTCTTGGTGTCCAGGTTGCCCGTGGGTTCGTCGGCCATGATGAGCTTGGGCTTGTTGACCAGCGCCCGCGCCAAGGCCACCCGCTGCTGCTGGCCGCCGGAAAGCTCGTTGGGCCGGTGGTCCTCCCACTTGGAAAGGCCCACTTCCTCCAGCAGGGCCTTGGGGTCGTTGTGGGGGGCGTGAAGATCGGCGTAAAGCAGGGGCATCTCGGCGTTGGAAAGGGAGCTGGTACGGGAGAGCAGGTTGAAAAACTGGAAAACGAAGCCGATGGTCCGGCTTCGAACGACCGCCAGTTCATCCTCGGTGAGGGTCGAAACTTCCCGGCCCAGGAGCTTGTAGGAGCCCGAGTCCGGCGTATCCAGCAGGCCCAGGATTTGGAGCAGGGTGGATTTGCCCGAGCCCGAGGGGCCCATGATGGCCAGGAACTCCCCCGCCTCGACGTTCAAGGACACCCCGTCCAGCGCCCTCAGCTCGTTCGCGCCCAAGCGGTAGATCTTCGAGAGGTTTTTGGCCTCGATAATGCCCATGGCTTCACTCCGGTTTCACTTTAGGATCACGGGGTCAGGGGGGTTATGAGCCTTGTCATAGCCCAGGCCTATGGGGTTTGGGGTTTAGCCGGCCCCCCGGCGCAACTACCCTGGGCCGATCTTTTATTTCATCCTGGAGGGAAGCTTCATGGTTTTGCCCGCCACCATGAAAAGGCCCTTCCCCCGGTGGTGGAGGGTCCTTGGATTCTTGAGGGCGGGGTTCACCCATGCCTTGACCGCCTTGAGAATGAAGAAATTGTATTTTTCCACCAAGGTCCTGTCGGCCACCACGCATTCGATATTGGCCCAGCATTGGGGCAGGAGGGGCGCCTGGACGCGGGAGGCGGGCCGGGTGGCGATGTGGAATTTCTTGAACTTGTCGGTGTGGCGGCCCGTGGAATTTCCCACCCCCACCACCGTGGGGGCCAATTCCACCGTGGGAACGGCGATGACGCAGTCCCCGCCGGCCTTGATCATGCCGAAGGTGTAATTCCCCTCGCCGAGGACGAAGCCGATCAGGGGCGGCTCGAAGTCCATCATCACGTGCCAGGAGAGGGTCATCACGTTGGGCCGGCCGACCCCCGCGGCCGTCACCAGCACCACCGGGCCCGGCTCCAGCAGCCGGTAGACGCCCGAAAGCGGATAGGATTCCAGTCCCGCCTTTTTCATTCCCGTTTTTCCTTTCGAACCCCGGCCGGGATTTTCACGGGGCCGTCCTTGCGGCCCCCTTCTCCCCCATCAGGGCCTCCTCCGCCCTGGGCGTTTTTTCGACCTGGATGAGTTTGTTCGGTCCCCGGAAGGGCGTCTTCCAAACCCCCGGGATGGAAGTTTGGCAATGGGGGCACTGCCCTTCCTCCCCCAGCCTGTCCTGGAGGACCTTGAAGCCGAACCTCTCGACCAGCAGTTCGCCGCAAGAGGGGCAATAGGTGTTTTCCGTGGCCCCCACCCCGCCCGGCAGGTTGCCGCTGTAGACGTAACGCAGCCCCGCGGCCTTGCCGGCCTGCCAGCCCAGGTTGAGCTTTTCCGGGGTGGTCCAAGGCGTATCCATCATCTGGTAGTCGGGATGGAAGGCCGTGACGTGCCAGGGGATGTCGCGGGAGACCGAGGCGATGAACCGCGCCATATCCGCCAGTTCCTTTTCGCCGTCGTTCAGGCCCGGCACCACCAGGGTCACCACCTCCACCCAGAAACCCATGGCCTTGGCCCTTTCGATGGTTTCCAGCACCGGGGCGAGGGTGCCGCCCATCGTGCGCCGGTAGGTTTTGTCGTTGAAACACTTCAGGTCCACCTTGTAAAGGTCCAGCCAGGGCCGCAGGTATTCCAGGGCCTCCCTCGTGGCGTTGCCGTTGGAGATGAAGGCCGTCAGCAGGTTGGCCTTGCGGGCCTCCTTAAAGATTTCCAGGGCCCACTCACTGGTGATGAGGGGTTCGTTATAGGTGGCGGCGACGGCCTTGCAGCCGCTGGCCACCGCGGCCTGCGCCACGGCCTGGGCGGTGACGTCCTTGATCACGATGCCTTCCCGCTCCCAGGCCGGGTTCTTGAGGGCCTGGCTGGTGATCCAGTTCTGGCAGTAGGCGCAATGGTAGTCGCAGCCCAGCATTCCGACGGAAAAGGCCTTGGCGCCGGGGAGGACGTGGAAAAAGGGTTTCTTTTCCATCGGGTCCGGTTCCAGGGCCGTGGCGTAATCCCGGGGCACCCTTAAAACCCCCTCCTCGTTGAACCGGACCTTGCAGACTCCCGTTTTTCCCTCGGGAATCCGGCAGCGGTCCGCGCAGGCGAAACATTGCACCCCATAATCGGGCAGTTTCTTGTAGAGGGCGCCTTCGGTGGTGCGTTCGGCGAGCCTTTGCTCCAGCGTTTTTACGGGCGTCATGGTTTTCTCCTTCCCCGGATAACCCGGGCTCTTCGCGGTTGATTCACTCCAGGTAGGTTTGGAACCAGTCCCGGGCCCGTTCGGCCACCTCTTCCATTTTTCCGCGTTCCTCGAACAAATGGGTGGCGCCGGGAACCACCTCGAGCTTTTTGTCCTTGCACTTCAAAAGCTGGAACGACGCTTCATTGAGGGCAAGCACCTCCGAGTCCAGGCCCCCGACGATGAACAGGGTGGCGGCGGTGATGCCGGACAGGACCGTATCCGCCAGGTCCGTCCTTCCCCCGCGTGACACCACGGCGTAAACCGCCGAGGGCCGGTAGGCGGCCGCGATGAGGCAGGCCGAGGCTCCCGTGCTGCCCCCCATGAGCCCCATCCGCAGATGCCGGGTGCGGGAATCCCTCTTCGCCCATTGGACCGCCGCGTCCAGCCGCTCGGCCAGGAGCGGGATATTGAACCGGTATTCCCGCGTCTCCTCGTCGATGGCCTCCTCCCCGGGCGTCAACAGGTCCATGAACAGGGTCGAAAGGCCCGCTTCGTTCAGCCGCCGGGAGACGAACCTTTGGCGGGGGGAAAACCGGCTGCTGCCCGAGCCGTAGGCGAAAAGCACCAGCCCCCTGGACCCCTTTTTCAGCGTCAGGTCGCCCTGGGCCTTTTCGCCGTCGATGGGGATTTCAACCGAAAGGCCGAGTTCGGCCTTGAGCTTCTGCATCTTAAAAACCCTCGTAACGGACGGCTTCGGACAGGGAACGGCGGGGGCTGGGGAACCCGTTGGGGCGGCTTTGCTCCGTGCCGTAACCGACGCCGATGCCGAAAACGACGGAGAAGTGCTTGGGGATGCTCAGTTCCTCCCGGATGACGTCCGGGTAGGCCACCAGCATGAGCGCCGGGATGCTGTCCAGCCCCCACTCCTTGGCTTCCAGCATCAGGCTTTGGGACAAAAGCCCCAGGTCGAAGATGGACCAGAAGCCCAGGCTCTTGTCCATGCAGAGGTAGGCCACCGCCGGCGCGCCGAAAAACTCGAAGTTGCGCAGCCAATGGTGCCAAACTTCCTCCGCCGACTCGGCCGGGAAGGCCCCCGTCTTCTTGAGGTGGAACTCCCGGATCTCATCCGACCTTTTCTTGAGGGCCGGCGGCCAGGTGAAGGACGCGGGAATATCGGGGTGGGGCGGCAGGTTTTTCTGGTAGTTGGCCAGGAACGCCTCCCGGATGTGGTGGAGCGGGGTGTTGGCGGTGGAGGGGGCCCGGAGGGCCGCCTCCAGGACCCGGTCCAGGATTTCCTGGGGCACGGGTTGGGGCTTGAAGTCCCGGCAGGCGTAGCGGGCGTAAAGCGCCTCCCGCACCCCCAACAACGGCATTACTTTTCCTTCTTGGGTTGGTAAGGTTCCGGCCATGACGTCCTCCTCTTTCCCCCAAGGGCGTTTTGAACCACCCCCGCCCCACGGGCAAAACCATCAGGGAATCTCGCCCGGTTCGTCGTCCCCGGCGTCCTTATCCCAACGGCGTTCTTCCTCCGGCCCCTCCCTTTCCTCCTCTTCCTCCATGTCCTGGCCCTCGGCCTTGGGGTCCCGGGGCCCGTCCAACAGCGGCAAACCGCCGCTCCGCCAAAAATCATGGGTAATCCGGTTAATTTCCGCGAGGCTAAGGGCCTTGTGGTTCCGCCCGTCGGGCTCCTTTGTTTTTTTTGTTTTTTTCATATAAACCTCCATCTTGAGGGTGAAAAGACAAAGTGATGAGTGGGTGTTCAAAACATTCGTTCTTTATATGAAGTTGCCGGCTTCGTATCGGCTCTTCTTTCGGGCGCAGCCGTTAAGATAACCTTTCCTTGCCGCGGTCCTTACTGGGTGAAAATCTTGCTTAGGAACGGAATGGCGCCGGGGCGGAACCACCGCCATTTATTACGGGAGTGCCTTACCCCCGAGCGCCATTCCATCTCGGCCGCGAGCCAGTCGCTGAGGGGGTCCCCCCAAGGACACCCCCTCTCCTTCCAGTGGTAGTAAGCCGCGACCTCCAGGTATTCCCTGGGGGCCGCCCCTCTCTCGGGCTCTGGATCACCGGCGGCTTTCGCCCGGGCCGGACTCATGCCTTCTCTCCCTTGGGTCCCGTCACGTAGTCCACGATCATCAGGTCGCTGAGCTTGTCCCTCATTCCCGGGATTCTTTTGGGATAGGCCCCTCTCATCCTTTCTGGGGCGCCCAAGGTTCCGCCCTTGGAGGAACCCCTCCTCCCCGGCTTGCCGGTCTTTGGTTTTTTCATCGGCCACCCCTTTCCCATCCCCCGCCCCTCATTCAAAACCGGCTATTTCCAAACCGGTGGTTCCCAAGGATTTGGGGGCCTTCTCGTGGAAACCGCTCCCAAAGAAATCCTCAATGACATTCAAAGCCGCCTGGGCATCCCCGCCTTCCAATTCGATTTCCAATTCGGTGCCCTTCACCGCCCCGAGGGCCATCAGGTTGAGAAGGCTCCGTCCGCTGGCTTGGCGTCCCTCTTTCCGGACGGTGACCTTGCTGTGGAATTTATTGACGATGGAAACCATCTCGGCGGCGGCCCTTAAATGAAGACCCAGGGGGCCTTTGACGAGGATTTTTTTGGTGATTCTCACGAAGACACCTCCTCCTGCGATTTTTGGGAGTCCGGGTTGGCGTGAGGCTGGCGAAAATAGAGGGAGCCCATGGAAAGGTGAAGTATTAAAACAATAACAAGGATGAAAAACGGGCCTTATGAGTCTTGTCAGGTTAAACGTGCCTGGAAAAATTTTTATCGCGCATAATTCAAGCCATAAAATGGTCATCGTTATTCACGAATTATCCACCGGTGAAAAACGATGAAGGGAACGAGGGAAAAGGGATTTTGTTGGAAAAGGGTTTCAGTTTTCGAAGTGGCCGCGTTGATTCAATGCCCGACGGGAAAAACGCGAATCCCCGGCTCCTGGATCGGCCCATCCGTCAAGGTCCGGCCGAAGCCAGGCATTGTGGAACCAGCTTCATACACACTTCGTTATTATTGGATGGGGCCTGTCACGACCCGATGGAATAGTGGGCGGGAGCGGCTTTCAACGCCTTGAGGACCCTTCGGGACTCCTCGACAAGGACCTGGCGGGCCAGGTTGGCCAGCGATCTTTCATGGGCGGTCACGTCCATGGATGAGACGCAGTCCGAAACGATGACGGGGAAAAAACCCCGGAGGGAGGCGTTGCGGGCCGAATTTTCAACCCCCATTTCAGTGGCGATGCCGGTGAAAAGGATGGTGGTAATCCGTTTTTGGCGTAGGATATCCTCGAACTTCGTTTCCAGGAATATGTCCGCCGTGGTTTTGTCCAGGACGATGTCGCCGGGCGCGGGTCCCACCGACGCGCGGAATTCCCGGGCCGGTGATTTTAACGGAAGGACCGGTACGATCTTCTTGGGATCATCGACCCCGGCCCGGCGCATCGCCGAATAGATCCCCCAAGGGGATTGGGAACCGCCGGGCGGCGGGGTGATCCGGGTATAAAAAACCAGCATCCTGGGCCGCAGGGCCTCCAAAAGCTTCCCCAGGTTTTCCTCGAAGGCATCCCTGTTGAAAACGCGTTGAACCAGGCCATTTTGGACGTCCCAAATGACCAGGCAACAATGGGCCGGGTCGAGGATTTCCTCCAGATTTTCGGGAACCTGAATTCGATTGAAGTCTTTCATGGGACCTCCTCAACACCCCGGATGCGCCGGTTGATCCCCGGGGCCGCCCCAAAAATGCCGGAAAGATTTTCTGATTTTTGGGTGGGCTGGGGCTCCATGAGGCCGGCCTAGGGTTAAAAGGGGATCGGCTTCAAGGCGCGGGCCTGCCGGGGTTTCATTTACGGCCGGCGGTTTCCAACTCCGTGGCCCCCGTCGACAAAGCGGGCGTCTCAAAAAAGCCTTTTTCAAAAAAAAGACTCACAGCGGCGAAAACTTCCCCGGCATCCTCCCCGTCCAAATCCACCTCCACCTGGGTGCCATGGACGGCCTCCAGGGCGATCAAATTAAGGAGGCTGCGGCCGTTGGCTTCGCGGTTGTCTTTCCGGAAGAGGACCTTGCTGTGGAACCGGCTGAGCATGGAAACCAGTTTGGCGGCGGCCCGCAAGTGCAGGCCCATGGAGCTGGTGACTTGGAGCTTTTTGACGATTCTCATATAGCACTTCCTTAATACAACGCTGGATAGCAGGTGTCGCGCGGGGCGCTGGATGCTCGCAAGCCCTGGGCAGGAATGGCATTAAGAGGTTAACAAAAAGATTTCAGGAATTGTATGAGTCTTGTCAGGTTTAACGTTGATGAAATTTTTTTGTCCAAATTAACCTAGCCATAAACCCAACACCGTTATCCATAACCCATCGCCGGCCGCGGATTTGTTGGAAAATTGTTTCAGTTTCCTGGATGGATGCGCCGCTTCAATTGCCACTGCGAAAAACGTAAACCGCCAGGTCCTTGATCTGGGCTTCGGTCAGGGTGCGGCCGAAGCTGGGCATGGTCGAATCGGGCTTCATTAAAAGGGGATCCCGGATGCGGTTGGCGATGAAATCCACGTCGCGAAACTCACCCTCATAGGTGAGATCCGGTCCCTTGAATCCTCCGCTGTCGTTCATCCGGTGGCAGTTGGCGCAGTAGGCGAGGTAAAGAACCCGGGCCTCCGGGCTGAAGGTCCGCCCCCCCAGGCTGTTCATGTAGGCGGTGAGGGCCTTCACCTCGTCGTCCTTCAGGGGGATTTGGGCCATCTTGGAACCCTTGGAGAACTTCCCGGGGTCCCGGAAATGGTCGGCCAGCCACTGCCGGGTGCGGGTGAAGCCCACGTTGTCCAAAGCCGGGCCCACCTTCCCTCCCCGTCCCTTGATGCGATGGCAATATTGGCACCGCAACTGGGTATAGAGACGGCGGCCCTGGATGACGAGGGGGTCTTCCCCGGCTTGGAGGCTTGCCCGGAAAGGCTCCCGGTACAAGTCGAGTGCCGCCATCCCCGCCAAGAGAAGAAGAGCGGCCGGCAAGCACGAGAAAACCAGTTTGTTCCACGACGGTCGTTCCATGCCGATTCCTTTTCCAAGCATCTTAGCATCGCCTCCCCCTGCCGGTTCAAACCCTTCCGAATGAATCCCTCAGGTGGTTGAACCGGGCTTCCAGCCTCGGAGCGGCGAAAAAGGCCAGTCCTCCCAGCAGGCCGCCGCCCAGCAGGTCGGGAAAATAATGGAAGCCGAGCAAAATCGTGGACACCCAAATACCCAGGGTCAGCGGAAAAGCCCAGGCCACTGAAACTTTATGGTGCTCGGCCTGCCAGAAAAGCAGGTAGATGGAAAGCGCCGCGTGAAGGCTGGGAAAAACATCCAGCTTCGCCCCCATGTGGGAAACGATCAGGTTGGTCAGGTTGAACAGCGTCCCGCCGTTCAGCCAGCTCCATTCCTGCGGGAAGGCATAACGCGGGCCCGCCGCGGGGAAAAACATGTAGCCGACGAACCCTCCCAGGTAAATCAACATCAATCCCAGCATGAACCGCTGGTAAAGGGGGTGGCGGGCGAAGGCGTAATAAAAAAGGATGCCGAACATCCAGAAGAAAAGACCCAGGTACAGCAGGCAGGAAAAATCGGTCCAATAGGGGTGGCCGGACAAGGCCTTGGTCCAGAAGGCCGCGTCCCAGCCCCAAAGCCGCATTTCCAGGAGCCGGAGCTTCTGGTCGAACAGGCTCGGGTGGACCGCCGGGATCAGGTACCGGACCCAATTATAGGAAAGCATCACCGCCACCCAGGGCCCGAAGTCGCGGACGAACTGCAGGGTCCGGGAGGACCGGGGAAGGAAGTAAACGACGTAGGCCATCCAGAGGAACCAAAGGACCCCATAGCCCAGGGAATAGCGGAGGCTCTCCCAGGCCCAGGCCCGGCCCAGTCCCCAGGTGACGAGGGACAAGAAGATGAACAGTAAGAAGATCAGGCAGGCGAGGAATTCGGAAGGATGGGTCATCCAGGCCCGCAGGGCCTTTTGCCAGGCCTTGGGCGCCGACAAGGGGAAACCGGAGGGGTCGAAGTTTTTCGGCGGGCGGGGGGAAAACAGCCTCCGCAACCCCTCGCCCCATTTGGGAATGGGATGCCAACCCTGTTTTTGGAAAAGGATGCCCATCGGGTTCCCCTTGGGCCGGCGGCGGGCCGTCAGACGATGGGCGAGGGGAAGTAGAGGATTTCCCTTTCGACTTCCGGCACCCGGTGGTGGATCTTCACCAGCTGGTGGCGGGTGGCTTCCAATCCCTGGGAGAGCGAGAGGGCCATCTGCCGCATGAACTCATAGCCCAGCAGCGGGTAACGCCCCAGCTTGGCCATGACGGGCTTCCCGTCCAGGGCCAGGGTTTCGACCCGGGTTTGGGCCCGGGCGTCGAATTTCCACTTGAACGGCGCGAAGGCCCAGGACCATCCCAGGCTGCCGCCCTTCCCGACGTGGGTGATGATGACGGGGCCGTTCTTGTCCTTGCGCAACAGGCCCACTTCGATCGTCCCCTTCTCCACCAGGAAAAGGTAATGGGCCTTCTGGCCCTGGTGGAACATCGTCTCCCCCGGCTGGAAGACCATGGGCACCGTGTCCTCGGCCAGCATGAGGATATTGGGGCCGGAAACCCCTTTCAGGAAGGGATGCTTGGCGAGCCTTTCTTCGATGGACGGCATGGCGGGCCTCCTTGCAAAACCTTTTTCACTTAAAGAATCGCGCAAATTGAGGAGGGAGGTTATGAGGATCGTCATAATGCGGCCCGTGGAAAGCCGCCTAAATCCAGGCCCTAAGTGGTTTTCCTGGCCGACGGCGGAGGAAATGGCGGGAAGACCCCAAAAGGGATGCCCCAAACCCGAAAATGGATTCCACAAAAAATTCCAAGGTTCACCGGGAACCCAGGCACCGGCCGGGCCGTCACCATCAATTTTTTTAAAAAAAATCCGGAAGAAAAATATTTTGAAAAATAAATTTCAGGCCTTTTTAAACCGAAACTTAATTTTTTCCGAAATCGTTTTTTGCGGAGGGACGGTTCAATATGCGGGCGGTCATACCGCATTTATTTTTTCCCCCTAGAATTCAACGCGCCATGCGGCCCAAAACCGGTTCTTGGTTTTGGGCGCTGGTTGTAAAAAATTTATGGGGAGGATTTCATGAAGCGTTTAATTGTCGCGGTGATGGCGGTGTTATTTTTAGGGGGGCTCGGGCTGGCCGGGGCGGATACGAAAGTGAGCGGAACCCCCACGGTTGCCGCCGCCGTTACCCCCGCCGTTACGCCGGTGAAGAAAGCCAAGGAAGCCGGGAAGAAAAAGGCCGTAAAGGCCAAGAAAGTGGAAAAGAAGGAAGCAGCTTCCACGACTCCCGTTGTTTCGGCAACCCCCGCCGCGAAATAGCCACAAAATTTCTCTTAAAGGCGAATCCCCGCTTGGGCCTCCTGGCGGGGATTCCGCCCCTCAACCCCCGCCCCTGTTTTGGCAAGCACCTGGCAAAGCGATGGGACGCCAGGGTCCGTTCTTGAATTTTACGGCAGCTGTAAACCATCAAGGCAGACGGCCTGACTCAAGCCTTGACCGCCTGTTCTTTGAGGGGTTAGCGCAACACCACCACCTTGCCGGTTTGGTAAATGGCCCCGCCGGGACCGTCGATCTCGACCACGTAAATATAAAGCCCGCTCGCCACGCTGGAACCCGCGCCGTTCAGCAAATTCCACGGGATCACGTTCAGTCCCGCGCTTCCCTGGCTTTGCGCCTGATAAACCGTCTCGCCCGCCACCGAGTAAAGCGTCAGCTTCACCGGGGCCGGCTCTCCCAGCGTCACCCGGAACCCGATGGACTGACCGCCCTGGGAAACGTTCGGCACCGCCACGACCTGGGAGGCTTGCCTCCCGGCCCCGGGCGTCGGGGTCGGGGACGGCGTCAAGGCCTTCTCTTCCTCGGCCGCCGGGCGCGCGGCCCCTCCGGCAGGCGTGCAGGTGGGCAGGGGCCGGCAGGAAGGCGGCACGCCGCCCGAGGCCGTCACCAGGTTCCCCCTTACATATAAGGCATAATTGAGGTTGTTCGTGTAGGTCGAGCCGCTCCCCACGCTACAAGGGCTGTACCAGAAGCCGGTGCCGGGCGAGAAGTTGGCGTAACTCGCGAGATGGACCGCCGTCTGGAGGTTGCTCCAGGTGACTCCCGCCCCCAACAAGGCCGTATCGGTGTTGAAGACCGTGATTTCCCAGTTGGCTTGCTGGGTATTGCTGGGCCCGCAAGCGGGTGAGAAGTTCACGGTGTTGATGGCCGCTCCCGTCACCGCCGTGCAGTTCTGGCCGAAGCAGCCTCCGTAATTAACGGCGCCCACCATGGCCGAACCGGTCGTGTCGTCCGCCCAGAACTTGATCGAGATGTCCGACAAGGTCACGGCCGAGGTCCCCTTATTGATGACTTCGAAGGTCTGCTGGTTCTGGTTGGAACCGCAGGTGCCGAATTCCTCCAGTTGCAGGGCCAGGGTACTGGTCCCACAGCCGGTCCCCGCGGTCGGCGTTGGGGTGAAGGTCGGGGTGAGCGCCGGTGTCGGTGAGAAAGTAGGCGAGGCGGTGCGCGTGGCCGTCGGTGTGAAGGTCACGGTCGCGGTGGATGTCCGGCTCGCGGTGAGGGACGGCGTAGCCGTCATCAAACTTGTGGGTGTGGATGTCGCCGTGCCGGCCGCGCCGGTGGGCGTCAGGGTCGCCGTTCGCGTGGGCGAGGCCGTCGCGGTTCGGGTCGGTGTTGACGTTGCCGTACCGGCCACCCCGGTCGCCGTAAAGGACGCCGTGAAAGTCCGGGAAACCGTCGCGCTGGCGGTCGCGGTCAGGCTGGGCGTTCCGGTCGCCGTAAACGGGGCCGTAGGAGTCCGGGAGGCCGTCGCGCTGGCCGTGGGCGTAGCCGTCGGACTATTGGTGGAGGAGGGCGTGAGGCCCGGCGTCAATGTGCCCGGCGTGCAGGACGGCTGCCGGCAGGAAGGCGGCACCCCGCCCGAGGCCGTCACCAGGTTGCCCTGATAATACACCGCGTAGTGCAGGTCGTTGGTGTAGGTGTTCCCGCCCCCGATCGAGGAGGGGCTGTACCAATCGGCCGTGCTGGAAAAGCCGGCGAAATTGGCCAAGTGGATCTGGGTCTGAACATTGGCCCAGGTGGTTCCGGCGCTCAAGGTGCCGGTGGAGGTGTTGGAAAGGGTGAGTTCCCAATTGGCCTGGTTCGTGGGATCGGGCCCGCAGGCGGGCGAGAAATTCGCCGCCGAAAGCGCCACGCCCGCGACCGCCGCGCAGTTGGTGCCCGTGCAGCCGCCGTAATTGACCGCGCCCACGACCGATTGACCCGTCGTGTCGTCGATCCAGAACTTGACGGTGACCTGGGAGAGGTTCAAGGCCGTGGAACCGGTATTGACGACCTCGAAGTTCTCCGAGGCCTGGTTGCCGTTAAGGGAGGTGAATTCCAAAAGTTCCAGGCCCACGGGGCTCGTGCCGCAGGCCAGGTTGGCCGTGGGCGTGGCGGTCGCGTTGACGGTCGCCGTCGTGGCCAGGGTGCCGGTGGGGGTGGCCGTCGGCGTGGCCGTGGGAACGGGCGTGCCCGACTGCGGGACAATTTGGATCGCGTTGACTTCGGCGTCCTGGTCGGGACTGTTGGGATTTCCGGTGAAGGTGATCACGATCCGGCCGTTCACCGGGCTGATGTTGTTGAACACCTTGTCGTCCGCGATGTCCGGGCCCCCGGCGTCGTTCCAGGGGTCGAAATTCGACAGCACCTGGGTGCCGTTGATCGTGACGCTCTGGTTCCTCATCCCGCCGGCGCCATCGGCGATCTCGGCGAATTTCAAGGTTACCTGGTAGGTTCCAGGGGGCACGGGGAAGGTATAAGTGAAGCTCGGGTATTCAAGTATGTTCTGGTAAAGGTACTGGTCCGTGGCGCAAGGCAGGGCCTTGCTGATGGCGACGGCGTTGTCGAAGATGAGGGCGATGCTGAAGTTCTCGTCCGCGGACCAGGCGTTGCCCTGGCAGTCGGTATAGGCGTTGCCGCCACCGGACACGACCCGCCAGGTGGATTGGGGTGTGGGGGTGGGGGTGACGGTCGGCGTAGGGAAGGCCACTCCGGTCAGGTCGTCGATCAGGTATTGCCCGGCGGGAGATCCCCAGCCCGTGACCAGGTCGTAGCCCGGCACCGCGTTGAACCCGCTGTTGTTGCCGCTGGTGATGTCGTGGAAATCAAAACCGTAATGGGAACCCTGGCCGATCTGGTAAAGCGCGGGGTTGGCCCAGCCAACCGGCGAAGCGCCCTTGGCGACCGCTTGCTGGTTGGCCAGGGCCAGGAACCCCGCCCAGAGGGGCGTGGACACGCTGGTTCCGGACCATGTTCCCCATGATCCAGTCGCGTAAATCCAGACGTTTTGGGCGCAGGCGCCCACATCCGGCGCGTTCCGGTTGGTGATGCTTCCCCCGTTGGCGCTCATGTTGATCCCCTGCTGGTAGGTGGGAATCGGCGTCAAAGTGAGGACGCCTCCGCCGGAAAGGGGCCAGGCCGTTTCGCCGACATAAGCGGGGGGATTTCCCGTCGTGCTCATGTTGGTTCCGCCCACGATGGTGACAAAGTCGAAATTCAGGCTGTAGGAACTGCTGCTATTGGGGTTGTTTTCATTCAGCGGGCTGCCGTAAGACTCCCAATCCCCCGAGGCGTTGAGGTAGGACTGCCCCTGGGCCGCGAATTGGCTGAAGGCCGTGCCCACGCAGCCGTATTCCCAGGAGGCGCTGATCTGCTTGCAGGTGTCGTCGGTGGCGATTTGGTTGAGGACGTCGTCCGGGTTGCTGCCCATGTAAACATTGACGGCGGCCTGGGGCGCCATGGCCTCGACGCATTCGATATCCAGGGAGACTTCTCCCGCGTTATTTTGACTGCCGGGAGGGGTGCTGGAATTCCAACCGTCCAGGAAAATGTCGCTGACCGGGCCGAAGGTGGAATACAGGGTTGCCGACTGGCCGCTCACCGTGGGCGCGTAGGCCTGGAAAACGGGGATGTCGGTCGTGTCGTAGGTGGAAAGCTCGAACAAGGCCACGGTCTGGCCCGAGCCCAGGCCGGCCACGTCCGGCGCGTAGGCGGCGCGCAGGTCGATGGGTGCGAGCGAACCGCCTTGATTCGCCGAATCCGCGGGAGACCCACCCCGGGGGGACTTTTGGCGGGGGGCGGGGCGGAACGGCACGAAGTCGTCGAGACCGCTGATGTGCGCGATGGGGGTGTCCAGGTCGACCGAGGGGTCGCCATCCGGTCCGAAGAACGCGCTCCCATCCGGCCTTTGGTATTTGTGCAACCGCACGTGGAACGCCTTCTGGATGGCGTCGTTGTCCCCCTCCACGTCCACGATCACCCGGTTGGAATGGATCTTCGTGACCCTCAAGCCCCTGGCGCTCATATAGTCGGCCACCGCCCGGGCGTCCTGGGCGGTGGGACCGAACCGGGCCGTGTATTGGTCGGGCGTCAAAAACCGGTGATAGGAAGGGCTGTGGGGGTCGTAAAGATCCTTCAGCAATTGGCTCAAACCGTCCTGGTCGCGCGGGGGCAGGATGACCGCGAGTTGGAACTTCCGGCCGCTTTCGATTTCTCCCACCAGCGGCGCCGCCGCCATGGCCGCGGTCCGGTGGCCGCGCAGTTGCCGCCTTCCGGCGAATTGGGCCGAAGAGAGGGAGGGGATGAGTAGGGATAAGGAAAGGACGAGTCCCAAAATCCGGATGGGATATTTCATTGTGCGGCCTCCTAAAAAACGGATGAAGTGGAAAGGCGCTTCCGTTGAGAGCGGATGAAAAACAAAGCCGAACCCGGAAGCGCTTTTATTGCCCGTCACTTTTTTTGGTGAATAAAATTTTCGAGGATGATTTTTTTCGGGAGACGAAATGAAAAATAATTTGAACGCGGCCAGGATAAGCCCGCGGAATGGCGACTGAAAGAAAATTGTGTGGAAAATTTTTCCAAAGAGAAGTTAAACGCATGACCGGACAAAAGTTAGACGAAATAAAACTACGGGAAAAATTAAAAAAGTTACAAAAATAATTCGGCGTCTTTTGGAGCGGATAACGATCACGGGGAAAGCGGCAGGGGTTTAACCGACGCGCGAAACCCTCCGGCGCGCTCCGCCCCGTGGGTGGAATAATTCCGGGACGACTCCATCGGATGATTCCCCGCCGCGAAAAAAACCGGGACGGCTTGCGCGGGAATGCCGGCCTCCCGGAAAAACCGGCCGTATCCAACCCAATGTAATTTCAGTCGTGTTACGGTTCGAATGTTGAGCCGTCGTCGCGGGGAGTGCTCCACGGTCCCATGACTTCTCAAAAAATAAAATTGGGTGAATGGATGTCCAACCGCTTATCACGGCAATTTCGGGTAGTCCGTATAGCCCTTTTCCCCGCCGCCGTAAAAGGTGGACGGGTCGGGGGCGTTGAGGCCCTTCACGGGGTCCAGCTTTCCTTCCAAAATCCAATTGAACCTCGCGGGCAGGTCGGGATTGGCGAGGAAGAGCCTTCCGTAGACCACCAGGTCCGCCCCGCCGCTTTCGATGATCCTGTTTCCGGAATGAAGGTCGTAGCCCCCGTTGACCGCCAGGGCCTGGTGGAAAAGCTTGCGCGCGATGGGGGTTATCCGGGTGGCGCCCGACGGGGGGGCCTGGGGCCCCGCGATGTACTCCAACACGTCCAGGTAAGCCAGCTTGCGCTTGGAAAGTTCCGGGATGAAGGCCGAATAGGTGGCCACCGGGTTGGAGTCGGACATCGAATAGGCGGTGGAGTAAGGGGAGATGCGGTAACCCACCCGCTCCGGCCCCCAGACGCCCACGACCGCGTCCACCACTTCCAGGGGAAGGCGCATCCGGTTCTCCAGGCTGCCCCCATAGGCGTCGGTGCGGTGGTTGGACCCGTCCTTCAAGAATTGCTCCAAAAGGTAGGTGTTGGCGCCGTGGACCTCCACACCGTCAAACCCCGCCGCCAGGGCGTTCTCCGCGCCCTTCTTGAACTGCTCCACCACCTTGGGGATTTCCGAAAGCTCCAGGGCCCGGGGCGTCACGATTTTCTTCCGTTCGCCTTTCGGATTGGTCAGTTCCCCTTCCACCGGAAGCGCCGAGGCCGACACCGGCAGTTCCCCGCCGTGGAAGTCCGGCAGGGATACCCGGCCCACGTGCCAAAGCTGCAGGAATATCCGACCCCCCGCCTCATGCACCGCGTCGGTCACCTTGATCCAGCCCTTGACCTGCTCGGGCGAATGGATGCCCGGGGTGTTGGGGTAACCCTGCCCCATGGGGGTAACTTGGGTGGCCTCGGTGAGAAGGAACCCTCCCGACGCCCTTTGGCTGTAGTAGGTCGCCGCCAAGGGGTTGGGCACGTTGCCTTCCACTGCCCGGCAGCGGGTCAAGGCCGACAGGACAATGCGATTGGGCATCTCCATCGGGCCTAATTTGTAGGAGGAAAAGAGGTTCATGAAAGTTCCTTATAAACGAGATTGGAGGCCGATTGTTTATACACTGCGGAGGGTCCGGATTGCTATGGGTGGCCACTCGAGACTGTAAGTCGAGAGTAAGGATGGCCGGTGCAGATTCATAAGGAATCTGTAGCGGGCATGGGTTTGAAGACGGCCATCTTTTTTCTAAACAACGAGAATCAGCGAGCCATCAACCAATTAATTATTAATGCTGGTTGTAACCACCGAAACCGGCGCGTTGGAAAAAGGCACCGCCACCATCGATTCAAGATCGGTGTATTCCGACGCCATATTGCAATAGGGACAAGTCGTGCAGGTCGTGCTCGTCACATAAACTGTAACCTGGCTCGGACTTTCGCAAACGTTTGTGATGGAGACACTGGTGTTATCGCACGGCTCAGGAACACCGGCCGTAATGATCATTTGGCTGGTGAAATTCACGGGCGGGTTCGAGGGCGTGGGCGTAGGCGTTAAAGAAATATAGGGCGGGGTTTGCGCGACGAAATTGTCCCATTGGGCCGTAGTTTTAATCACTTGAATTCCGGAATCGGCCAAGGCCAAGGGTCCATAGAGACCGGTAATTGGAGTCATACCGCATATCGGGGTCGAATTGACGGTCGGGGTCGGCGTTATCGGGGCAGGCGACAAGGGAGTTCGAACCCGGCAGGCCAATGGAACAAGGCAGGTCAGAACCAGGAAAATCAAAAGAAGCCCTTTTTTCATAATGAACCCCCTCATATAAGGAAAAGCTTGATTGGTCAATTATACACCCCAATTCATATACAGGGCGTAAGCCATGCATCTAAAGGGGATTCCCGGTTAACCTTGACAGTCAATTCCTGGGCATCTTAAACAATGAACCACAACCTAAAAATCCGTGGCTGAGAAGAAATCTTCGTTTCAGGGCTTGGACGAGTGGATCGACCGGGCAAAGAAGGGAGAAGGAATTTCTTTTTTCAGAGCTTACCCCGTCTTAAAACCAAAGGAAAAATGCAGCTGGAAATATTTGAAACCGGCAAGGAACTCCGTGAGAAGTACGCTCAACGAACAGGTTGGAGGTTACGATAGCCTTAAGACCGAGTAATCTTACCGGAAGGCCACCCGCAGCGTTAATCTCGACTACCGCAAATTACTTATTCAGTATCGCTTTAACTTTTTCCATTGATTCTTTAGCTAGATTTTTTCCGAAATCAACCGGATTAAATTCATTTTTTTCAATTTCATTCAAGTCTTCCAATTTATATTCTTTTCTATATTCTTCTAAGGTTTTAAATTCTTTTTTATTTTTATTTCTCATTTCAGACCTCCTCTTTAATCGAATTATATCTTTCGAAAAACTGTGGGTTCAACTCTGGTTTAAAATAATGTTTTCTTCTTATCCAAATAAAACCATCACCTTTAGAAATAACCGCAACATCAATAGGCCCACCAACCGTCTCGGCCGATAAAGATATTTTTCGCTTAAACGACGTAAGATTCACAAGTGTTTCGGCCATAACAGCAAGTTCTTCTTTTGGTAAAAGACTAACAATTCTTGTAGTGGGACTAATAAAACTATTCTTTTTGTATTTTTCCATTTCTTTTTTAAAGATTTCAACTAGTTGATTTCCAACGATCAATAATTTTTTCTCAAGTGCGTCCTTTTGTTCATCGGAAATGCCACTCAATGTGGGGCCAATAACTTTCGAATATTTCTCGAAAATTTCAGATAAATATTTGTTAACTGTCTTTTCGTATTTTGAATCCACGCCCTCCATAAAAAGATCGACCATTTCATGTTGCGCAAAAGGGATAATCGA
>Ga0335085_10001541_pt1 | contig 47786 bp, 39 predicted proteins | sample Lox_Sample_45_FD_206712 | JGI IMG/M metagenome (GOLD analysis project Ga0335085, IMG submission 206712) | Soil microbial communities from Loxahatchee National Wildlife Refuge, Florida, United States - Lox_Sample_4.5 | ecosystem: Environmental > Terrestrial > Soil > Wetlands | place: USA...
CCGGCTGAAGCTTCTGATGGGTGAATACCTCTGGTCACCGGACGAGCGCCGCATCCTGCTGAAGGCAGCACCTGCCCGAAAAAGCGGAGCGCTCGAGTGGATTCGCCTGGCCGACGGCGCTGAGCAGGATGTATTCCACGGGCTGGCCGTTTTTGGATTTGCCATTTCCCCGGATGGGCAGCGGTTGGGCGTGCTGGAGCCTGGGAAACACATCTTAACGGTCTACCCCCTGGCGAGCGTGGAAGGGACGCGGTGAGTGAGGGAAGAACGCCGGGCTGAACAGGAGATGGAATTGAAATTTTGACTCGAAGGACGGCGGTGAGCACCGAACATTGAACGAAATGGCTTCAGGGGCTAAAGCGCCAATTTCCCAGCCGGGTCCGGAGGCGGGGTTAAAGCCCCACCCTTCCGCCAGACATTATGAGCGGGGTGGATTTGTTGAGTTCCTGTGGACCTGGGGGATTCAAAAGAGAAAACAGGTCCCTGACCCCGCAAAAATCGCGGTGATTCGGGATGACATGCGGAGTCGGGGGCGCAAAGGAACTAGAAGTCGACAGAGTTAGACGGGTATTGGAAAGAAAAGGCGTGGCGCGTGATCACGCCACGGGTTGGCCGCCAGCACTCAGCGCGGCGTGCGAAACCGGCGGGCATGCTCCTTCAGCAGGCAGGAATTCATCATCACAAACAACCCGGCTTGGCGGGCCCGTTCCGCCGCCGCGTCGTGGACCACACCCTCCTGCATCCATACCGCCTTGGCGCCGATGCGAATGGCCGACTCCACCACATCCGGCACGTGCTCCGGTTTGCGGAAGACCTCTACGATATCCACTGGCACCTGGATGTCTTCCAGCCGCGCGACCGCCTTTTCGCCCAGCACTTCCTGTTCGTTGGGATTGACCGGAATAATGCGATAGCCCGCGGACTGCAGATACTGCGCCACGCCGTAGCTGGCCCGCTTGCGTTTGGAGGATAGGCCCACCACCGCGATGGTGCGGCTCTTGGTAAGAAGCTGCTGGATCGGGTCCTGGGATTTCGCAGCGTGCGCGCCGGCTCTCATCTCACTCTCAGAAGTACGCGCACCATTCTCCCACGAACCCCGCGCAGAGCAAACCCCGGCACGATCCCCTGCGGCCGCCGCCGCGCTGGGTTCTGGCGTCCTATTCCTGCCTGCGCCCGGCGCGGACCAGCCGCGGCATCAAAATCAACACGCCGCCGTAAATGACCAGCGATGCCGCGAGCGTCCGGCTGGTTCCCACCCGCAGGTCTTCCACAAGCAGCTTCAGGCTGCCCAAGGCGATGGCGGCGTAGGCCAGCCAGGCCAGCTCGCGGCGGAGGAATTTGGCGCCTGCCGAAGCCAGCAAGAGCGCGGCGGCGCAGGTCACCGCAGTCCTGATCACCGCCAGCAGCGGAAGCGAAGGCTGCGCTTTTGTGACGATTCCCGCGAGCAGAGCCACGGCAAACGCCATGGCCGCATAGATTGCGAAAATCACCGGCAGCATGCGAAGGACCCTTACCGCCCCAGAATCCCCCGGAAAGCGAAGGGCCATCAGCGCGCACAGCAGGCAGGCTGAAGCGCAGGCCAAGGTCTGCGGGGTGGGAGCACCCGAAAACGCACCGGCCAGAGCGCCGCCGCCGTAGCCAAGCAATCCCGAGACCAAGGATGCGCCGCCCAGATAGAGCGCGCCGTGCGAGGCGAGCGCCGAACTGCGCATGCGCACGCCAAGCGCGGTGGCGGCCAATGCCGCCAGGTCGAGCGCAACCGCCCGCAGCGGATTGGAAATCGCCAGAAAACTTCCCAGCAGCACGAAGGCCACCGCCCATCCCGCGAAAAAATTAAAGTTCGGGCGCAGGGTATGTCCGGAGAATGGCGTAAACGCGGCGAGGTAACATGCCAATCCGCAAATCAGGCAGCAGGCGCCCAGCGCGCCCTGGCCGGCGCCGGCGGTAACGCGCAGAATTCCCCAGCCCGCCAGGAAGGTGACCACGGCGAATTGCAGGGCGACCAGAGTGGGCATTTTGGGGAGGGACAGGCGCGCGCGGATGGCCGGAGTGACGGCGTAAATCACGAACATGGCGGCCACAACCGCAACCAGCGACCCAGCCGGGACGGTCTGGTATTCCGAGGGGATTTCCGCGGCGTTGCCCAGAATGACGAGCACGATGAGCGCGGCCACGTCTGCCGCCACCGCTCCTACGGGACGCACTCCCCGCCAGCGGCCCCGGCCGGCGGCAATCTCGCCGCACACCGCAATGGCCACGATGGCCCACACGAACGGCAGCAGCACGCGCGTGGCAGACATCAGCACCAGCCCGGTCAGGATTCCGGTGAGCATTCCCACCCAGAGGACGGCAGCAACATCCGAGCGCCAGGCCAGGACCAACGCCAGCAGCGCAAATGCGGCCAGCACCGCGGCCACCACTGCGGGCTCCAGCATCCGGAAGCGCGTGGTGACTTCCCACAACATCGAGGAGAGGATGACCGCCGCGGTGAGGGAATACACGTGGTTGGCGAGGCGCGCGGCTTTCCCCATCCGCGCGGCCCGCGCCAGCCAGGCGCAGGCGTAAAGGATGGAGATGGCCACAACCACCCGCGAGGGAAGGAAACCGGCATCCGCGATGGTGCGGAGGAGAAAAGCACCGGCAATTCCCAGCACCGCCTGGCCGGCAATGGAAAATCCGCTGGCCTGCGGCCGGGCGGCTGCGGCTTCGGTCAGGCGAGGATGGAGGATCGCCGAAGACGCTGGTGATTCCCACTCTGGCGCGGGCGCCGGCCGGGAATGCTCGAGCGAGGAGACCCGGCGCTCCAACTCCTCCAGGCGCGCCGCGAGCTGCTCCAGGTGGGAGGAAAGGTCTGCAGGGGGCATCAGCGTCCCTTCGACTCCTTGCAGCCTCGATCCGCCGGCGGGTAGCCGCAGTGGACCGCAGCCGCGCCGGCCTGCCGCTCAGGCATGCCCACAGGAACACACGGTATCCAGCGGATACATCGGATTTGCGATGGAATCTGTGCCCGCCATCACGTGCTGGTGTGAGCGCCGTCACCAAATGCCCACAACACGCGAATCTCGCGCCACTGGACCGCGCATTTGGGAATGATTTGCTGGACAAAAAGATCAAAGGTTGGAATATAATGCGCAACCGATGTGAGGGTTGGAAGGAGGAGACACGTGAAAACGAGATGGATGATCGGGATGGTGCTTACCGCCGGGGGACTGCTGCTGATGCCCGGTGTGTCACGGGGCGCGGAAGACGGAGCGGCACTTTATAAAGCAAAGTGCGCGATGTGCCATGGCGCAAACGGCGAGGGCAAACCCGCGATGAAGGCGCCGGCGCTGAAGGGCACGACCAAGTCCGCCGCCGAGATCACCGAGCACATTATGAAGGGCGAGTCGACGTCCAAGGCCCCTCATAACAAGCCGGTGGCGGGAGTGAATGAGGCCCAGGCCAAGGCTATTGCCGAATTCGTAAAGACCCTCAAGTAGAGCACGAGGGGCATTTCCACGAGAAGACGCGGCCCGGCCCGCTCAAGAAGCGGGCCGGGGTTTTGTGTCGCTCGACGTGTATCCGGCACGGCCCATTTGTCCCGAGCAGGCGAGGCACCTCCGCCCTGGAGATCCGCGCGTGCGGCACCTAGCGGCCGGCGGGCGGGCGAACGGGGGCCGCGCGGCACTCCGCCAGTGCGGAGAGGAACTTTTCGTTTTCTTCCGGGGTTCCCACGCTGACGCGGATGGCCTCTGGAAATCCCATCCAGGCCATGGGCCGCACAATCACCCCCGCGCGTAGCAGTTCCTCCGCAATCCGGTTGGTTTCCGGGCCCAGGCGGGCGAAAACGAAATTGGCGACTGAGGGAACAAACTCCACGCCCTGTGCCGCGAGCCCGGCCTGGATTTGCGCCAGGCCGCGGCGATTGTTTTCCAGCGACCGCCGGACGTGCTCGGCGTCCTCCAGCGCGGCCAGCGCGGCCGCCTGGGAGACTCCCGACACATTGAACGGCTGCCGCACTTTGTGCATCTGGGCGAGCAGCCCCGGCGGACCCGCGGCATAGCCCACGCGCAGGCCGGCGAGGCCGTAGATTTTGGAAAAGGTCCGCAGCACCAGCAGGTTGCGCCCCTCGCGCACCCGCTGGAGCGAACGGGAATAGCCCGGACGGTCCGCGTATTCAAAGTACGCTTCGTCCAGCACCACCACGGCCGACTCCGGCACGCGCTCGAGAAACGCGTCGAACTCGTCCGCGGTAAACATGGTTCCGGTGGGATTATTCGGATTCGCCAGATAGACCAGCTTGGTGCGCGCATCGACCGCCCGGGCGATGCCCTGCAGATCAAAGGCATACTGCCGCAGCGGCACGCACACCAGCGCCTCTCCGGTGGCCTGGACCGCTGTGTAATACAACGGGAAGGAGCCCTCGGAGGTGACCGCGTTGTCCCCCGAAGCGAGCAGGGTGCGCGCCACCAGATCAATCAGTTCGCAGGACCCCGCGCCGATCATCAACGCATCCATGGGAACGCCCAGCCGTTCGGAAAGCCTGCGCCGGAGGTAATAGCCGGCTCCGTCGGGATACCAGTTCGAATCCGGCGCCGCGCGGCGCAGCGCTTCCACCGCCAGCGGCGAAGGTCCCAGCGGATTTTCATTCGAGGCCAGCTTGATCGCGTGGATGCCCAGTTCCCGCTCCACTTCCTCGATCGGTTTCCCCGGCTGGTAGGCGCGAATCTGCCGAATGTATGCCGGAACTTGATTCTCGATGGGCTGGGCGCTCATGTGGGGGGCCGTTTGCGGTGGTGATTTGCGGCGTGCCGGCGCTGGCCCGCGTGGCGGCCGCCGGGTGCGGCCTTCGCGCCACGGCGCGCGGCGCGGGGGTGTTTTGCGCGCCAGTGCTCGACCGCGCGCGCCATCCCAGCTCGCTCCGGACTGACCGGAGGAGCAAGCCTCGTCCCCTCCGTAGAATCCTGAATCTTCAGAATCCCATCGTCCGCCGTGCGCCGAGCCGATATTCGATGGTCGAATTTCGTTTTTCGATTGTCGCTGTATACCCGCCCGGCAAGCGCGCGACGCAAGGCCCGCAATTCCTCCGCGGTGAGTTCGCGCATCGTTCCCGGCGCGAGTCCCTCCAGGGCCACGCCGCCATAGCTCCAGCGCAGCATTTTCTCCACCAGCACCCCGTGACGCATCAGCGCCTCGCCCAGCCGGTTCCGCGGACCGCCCGCCGGCAGTTCCGCCTCGTACCACGCATTCGCGGCGTCGCGATGGATGCGCACGCGTACGCCCGCGGCACGCTCGATGTGCTGTTGCGTATCGCCAGTGATGCGGCCCTTCACTTTGAAACGCCAGGTTTGCGGAATCACGGACGCGCCGCGCATCAGGTCGCTGGCCAGCGCGCCGTCGCTGGTCAGCAGCAGCAGCCCGGCGGCATCGAAATCCAGCCGCCCCACCGGAAACAGCCGTCCCTTGAATCCGCGCAAATACGGCCCCAGGCAAGGACGGCCCTCCGGATCGCTCATGGTGGAAACCACTTGCGCCGGTTTATAGAAGGCCGCGTAGCGCTCCGGCGCGTCCTCGAGCCGCACTTTGCGCGGGCCCACGGTGATGTGATCCCGCGCCGCGTCCGCCTTTTCCCCCAGTTCCGTCACCACGCGGCCGTTCACGGTGACTGCCCCGGAGAGGATCAGGTGCTCCGCGTGCCTCCGCGAGGCAATCCCCGCCCGCGAAATAATTTTTTGCAGTCTCTCCAGCATCGGTCCGTCTATCCTTCCGTCTCCGTGTCCTCCGTATCTCTGTTTCCTCTGCGTTCAATCCTGCTGATGCCGGCCTCGCGCCTCTACTCCGGAACTACCCCCTCGCCTCCCGCCGTCCCCTGCGCCTCGGCCGCACTCGCCGCTTCCCCCGGATCCGGCCCGGGTTCGAGTTCCCCCGGTTCCGGGGGCACGATGCCATCTTCACCCAGCGCGGCGCGCGCCAGCGCTTCGAATTCCTTCAGGCTGGGCAAATCATCGACGCCGGCCAGGCCAAAGCGCATCAGAAAGTCTTTTGTCGTGCGGTAGAGGATGGGCCGGCCCAGGGCTTCTTTCCGCCCGGCGGTGGTGATCATGCCGCGTTCCAGCAGCGTCTTGATGACCCCTGCTGCCTGCACGCCCCGGATATCCTGAATCTCCGGCAGCGTTACCGGCTGCTTGTAGGCGATCACCGCCAGCGTCTCCAGCGCCGGCATGGAGAGGCGCAGGGGCGGCTGCAACCCTTTGATGAACCGCCGCACCGCGTCGTGGTGCTGCGCCTTGGTATAGAACTTGTAGCCTCCGGCCACTTCGCGGATTTCGATGCCCCGCGCTTCGGAGGAATACTCCGCGGCCAGCTCCCGCACCGCGCGCCGGACAACGTCTTTTTCCGCGTGCACGGCGGAAGCCATCTGCGCGATGGTCACCGGCTCCAGGGCCGAATAAATGATGGCTTCGAGGGCCGCGCGCAGTTCCGCCGTAACCGCCTGCTGCGCGGCCGCCGCCGTGGATGCGGCCGGCGCCGCAGCGTCCGTGGAGGGCAGCGGCCCGCCATCCGGTGTGATCTCTTCAGGCATACTCGCTGTCAATCTCCGTTCCCGGGGCCCCCGCGCGCTCCGCGCGGTAGGCCTCGAAGGCAGAATCAAACTGGCGCGTCTTGCGCAGCAGGATTTCCGCAAACAGCGCCTTCTGGATGAGCACGACCGCCTGGATGCGCACCACCTCGAGCACGGCGATGAATGCGGCGATCATGGCCTGGCGCGAGCCGCAGTCCTCGAAAAACCGCGCGAGCGAAATACCCTCTTCCTCCGCGGCCAGGCGCCGCCGCAGCAGCTCGACCATCTGCCCCACGGTCACGCGGTCGTGCTGCAACTCCATCCTCGTTTCCTGGCGCTTGCGTTCCAGGATCTGCTGAAACACCTTTACCAGGTCCACCAGCGAAACCACCAGCTCGCCCTCCACCGTGTCGCCTTCGTAGAGTGAAAGGTCCGGCTGGGAAAAGACGTGCGCTTCGATCTGCTGCCGCTCGTAGAGCATGGCCGCCGCGTTCTTGAACTTCTCGTGCTCCATCAACTGGTGCACCAGCTCGTTGCGCGGGTCCTGCTCCTCAGGGGGCGCATCCGGGTCCACCGGCAGCAGCATTTTCGATTTGATCAGGATCAGCGTAGCCGCCATGTACAGAAACTCGCCGGAAACGTTGATGTCCAGCTCTTCCATGCGGTCCAGCGCCTGGAGGTATTGCGCGGTGATCCGCGCGATCGGAATATCGTGGATGTTGATTTCCTGCTTGCGGATCAGGTCCAGGAGCAAGTCGAGCGGCCCTTCGTATTTTTCCAGGTGCACCAAAAAGGAGAGCGAGGATTCAGGCGCGGCCATGCGATCTCCGTAGGAGAGGCATTCCTGCCCGTCCGCCTCTCGCGCCTGCCAATAACCCGGCCTCTTCTCTCCTGCGGCCTGTGCGCGCGGACATCTTATCTCCCCGTCCCCGCCGGCTCGGTCTGAGCCGCTCCGAACACGGCGTCGCGCACCCGCGTCATCGTTTTTTGCGCTGTGGCCCGCGCGCGCGCCGAGCCCTCGGCGAGGATTGCGCGCACGCGCTCCGGTTCCGCTTCATACCCTTTGCGCCGCTCGCGCACCGGGGCGATCCATTTGATCAGGTTCTCCGCCATGGCCGCCTTGCACTCGATGCACCCGATGCCCGCGGAACGGCAGCCGGTGGCCGCCCATTGTAAAGTCTCCGGCGGCGAAAACAGCTTGTGCCAGTCATAGACCGGACACACGTCCGGATTCCCCGGGTCGGTCCGCCGCTTGCGGGCCGGGTCCGTCATCATCACCTTGGTTTTGGCGCGGATAGCCTCGTCCTCTTCGGTGAACGAAATCGCGTTCCCATAGCTCTTGGACATCTTGCGGCCGTCGGTGCCCGGAATGCGTGGCGTTTCCGTGAGCATGGCCGCCGGCTCGCGCAGGATGTCCGGACTGGTGAAGTACTCCGGGCGGCCGCGCAGCAGGCCCAGATAGTGTTCCAGTCCGTGCTCGCTGCGCGCCTCCGCCAGCAGGTGGGTGAAATCCCCTTTGACCCCGCCCTCAAAATATCCCTGGGGAAGATTCGGCAGCACAATCTCCGCGGCCTTCCACTGCTGGGCCGGGGAAAGCCCCGGCTGGAGTTTCCCGCCGTTGAAATAGTTGAACCGCCGCACGATCTCCCGGGTCAGCTCCACGTGCGACACCTGGTCTTCGCCCACCGGCACCAGGTCCGCGTCGTACATCACTATGTCCGCGGATTGCAGCACCGGATATCCCAGAAAGCCGTAGGTGTGCAGATTCTTGTCCTTGATGTTGTCGAGCTGCTCCTTGTAGGTGGGCACGCGCTCCAGCCAACTAAGCGGCGTGACCATCGAGAGCAGCAGATGCAGCTCGGCATGCTCGGGCACCTGGGACTGCACAAAGAATGTGGACTTGTGCGGGTCCAGGCCCGCGGCCAGCCAATCCGTGGCGATTTCCAGCGAATTCTGAGCGATTTGCGAGGAATCGGCGTAATCGGAAGTGAGCGCGTGCCAATCCGCCACAAAGTAGTAGCAGTCGAACTCCTCCTGCATCTTGATCCAGTTTTTCAGCGCGCCGAAAAAATGCCCGATGTGCAGCCGCCCGGTGGGCCGCATCCCGCTCAGCACCCGCTTGCGTCCGCCGCCGCTCACTTCTTCAGCTCTCCAAGCAGGTCTCTCGCAATCACCGTGCGCTGAATCTCGCTGGTACCTTCGTAGATGGTGATCACCCGCGCATCCCGGTACATTCGCTCCACGTCTGACTCCCGCGAGTAGCCCATGCTGCCGTGCACCTGCACGGCTTTGTAAGCCACCCGGTTGACCATCTCGCTGGCGTAGAGCTTGGCGCGCGAAGCCACCGGTCCCACGCGCGCCTCAAGCGCCGAAAGTCCGCGCTGCCGCCCCGCGTCCTGCGCGCACGCCGCCGCATAGGTCAGCATGCGCGCGGCTTCCAGTTCTGTCTGCATGTCGGCCAGCATCCACTGAATGGCCTGGAACTCGCCGATCGTCTTGCCGAACGCGCGCCGCTCCCGTGCATAGCGCACCGCGGCCTCGAGCGCGCCCTGGGCGATGCCCACAGCCTGCGCGGCAATGCCCACGCGCCCGCCATCCAGGGCTTCCAGAGCAATCTTCAGCCCCTGGCTCTCTTCCCCCAGGCGGTTCGCCGCCGGCACTTCGCATTCGTCCAGGCGAATTTCCGCGGTCCTGGAAATCTTCAAGCCCATCTTATCCTCAAAGCGCGCCACGCGGAAGCCGCGCAGATCCGGCGTCACCAAGAACGCGGTGGTTCCGCGCGCGCCGGCCGCCGGGTCGGTCTTCGCGAACACCAGATAGACGGAAGCGACGCCGCCGTTGGTCACCCAGCTCTTGGTTCCGGTGAGCCGGTAGCCGGCAGCGGTGCGCTCCGCGCGCGTGGCAATGGCCGCGGAATCCGAGCCCGCCTGGGGTTCGGTGAGGCAGAACGCCCCCAGCCATTCCCCCCGCGCCAGTTTGGTGAGCATGGACTGCTTCTGCTGGCCGGAGCCGTGGCGGGCAATGGGCGCCGCCACCACGGAATTGGTGACGCTGAGAGTGACCGCGGTGGAGGCGCAGACGCGCGCCACCTCTTCCAGCATCAGCACGTAGGTGAGCGTATCGCTGCCCGCGCCGCCCCACTCCTCCGGCACAGTCATCCCGCAGCAGCCCAGCTCGCCCAGCCGGCGGATTTCCTCGGCGGGAAAGTGCTCCTGCTTCTCGTACTCGCGCAGGTGCGGACGGAGTTCCGCCTCCATAAACTGTCGAATGGTGTCTTTCAGCAGGCGCTGGTCGTCAGTAAGGGAGAAATCCATCAGGCGCGCAGAATTGGCCGGCCCGGTAAGGGCCACGTGCAGTCCGGAATGTTAGCACACGCCGGGCCTTCGCAATTGTTCATGAGGGCTGCCCGAAGGCTTTTTAAGTGCGAGAAGCGCTGGCTTTCCAGCGCCTCTCGCCTTCCGCACCACCGCGAGTTCCGTGGACGGCCTGACGTGCACATCACACGAACCGGTATCGTCTTCGCCACAGAAATGGCGCCCGACGCTGCGCCGGAACTCTTTGCAGCGCCGGCGCTACGAGAGCGGTGCAGAACTGCCTGAATGGTGGCGCAGCGATGAGAGCGGCCGGTCGGGTTGTGACAAATGTGGCCTGAGCGCGGAAGCTCACTCGAAGTTCGGATACTTTTCGCGAAGACTCTCGTACAGAGGCGAGGTTGTGCCCCGGCGTTTGTGGAAACGCAGCACCCTGCACTCGCGGTCAGATGGCACGGCTGGAGTCCGGGCTTGCCGGGAAGCGTCCATCACATCCGAAAGATTTCCCACCCATTTTTTGGCGAAGGCCGCGCGCTTCCCCGTGGGAACCAGGCGCAGCGAAATGTGCTCCCCCGATTCGCGGATGGAGCTTCCGTCACCGGCAAAGATCCTGTCTTCCCCCTGCGCATTGCGATAACGGATTTCCACGCGGGACTCGCCGGGATCGAAGTTGCCCGAAAGGCGCGAGGTATCCACCGGCACACTTCCCAGGGAATTCGTGGCCCCCTGCGCACTGCGGCTGTGTTCCGGGTCGAAGTTGGGACAGTTGCCGTTGCGACACTTCACCTTTCCCATCGTCTTCCACGCGCCCTTTCCCCGGCACAGGGGACAGACACACTCTTTGCCAAAGCGGTCCAGAAATCCCATGGCAACACCTCCCGCGAAATCTGCACCAGGGGGACGGCTCGAGAAACGTAACCGACAGCTTGCTGTCGGTTACTTCCATAACACCCATCTACAGGCAGTCCCTCTCTCTCACGAGGCGTTTTCGACTGCTGCTTCCGGGCACGGAGAGAAAGCGGCCGCCGCCGGGCCTAGAGGCCCGCGCGGCCGCCTGGCAACCATCCCCCTGGAACTCTTGGCCTGCTGATAGCCCTTCCAAATGAAAAATGGCGAAGCGATGCGACCGTGCAAAATCAGCCGCCGCCGGTGCACCAGCGAGGGCAAACCCATCTGCCGAAGCCGCGCATAGGGCAACTTCCGGAAGTGGCCCTTCGAGTGACCGCTGAAAGCCAGGGCGAGCACCTCTTCCGCCAGCCAGCGGTCCAGCCGGCGCAATTGTTCCTCGTCTTCTACGTGTTTCAGGTAGTAGTCCAGGATCGCCACATTGCGCACGCCCGAGGCGATGGTTTTCTGGATGACTTCGATGGCGAATCGCGCCCTTTTGAACGGGTCTTGAGCGCGGGCAAAGCGCGCGCGGTGCCGGCGGAAGGCGTAGCGGAAGAGATTGCAGAGTTTTCGAAATTTGTCCCGAGAGAGGCCCGTCGGGCCTCCGGCGCGGAACTCCAGGCCCAGGTGGCGAAAGCGCGCGGCCCCGCGGAAGGCGGCATCGGGCAGCGGCCGCGCGGCAAACAGCAGGTTCATTTCATGCGAGGGCTTGCTGCGCAGGTTCAATTCGGAGAAACCAGAATCGAGCTCGGCGGCCGCGGCGAGGGCTCTTTCGCGATCCGCGGAGAGCACCAGAATGTCGTCTGCGTAACGGAAATAGGCGGTCTGCGGAATGCCCCCCAGGCGCCGATCGAGCCCGGTGAGGTGCACGTTTGCGAACAGGCAGGCCACAGCGGTTCCAAAGGGAATCCCCTGAGCAGCCTTCTGTACGCTCCCGGCTTCCGCATACAGAAAGCGCACGCGCGCGCGGAGCAGGCGAAACAGGTAGTCCTCCGGGTCCACCAGTAGAGAAAGCTGTGCAAGGAGCACGGCGTGGTCAACCGACGGGAAATAATCCGCGATATCGCGCTTGAGCACGTAAACTGCCCCGTCCGCGTTCTTGAGCCAAGCCGCGATGCGCCGCTGGCAGCGGTCCACCCCAAAGCCGCGCTGGCGGTAGGCGTAGGCGTGCGCGGAAAACCAATTGTGCAGCCGGTGGCTGAGCAGGCGATAGAGCAGCAGGTCCACCAGCCGTTCTTCCCAGGGATAGATGTAGACCGTGCGCCGCTTGCCGTTGAAGTTGTAATTGAGTGGAAGGCCGGGACGAAACTCAAATTCCCCGGCGGCGAGCGCGCGATGGATCGCTTCCAGGCGGCGCATGCCGTCCCGCGCAAAGTCGTAAAGGTTTCTGGAATCCGTCGAGCAGGAAAGCGCCTTGCGCCACGCGAAGAGCGGCTTGGTGTACAGCCGCACAGCCGCTTTGTACAGCTCCGCCTCGCTGTACAGGTCCCGCCAACGAAGCTTTCCCGTGGCGACGGCGGGCGCGCGCCCCGTGCCGAATTCGAGCGGTATCACGCTCATTTCGGCGCAGAGTTTAGTCCCGCATTCCGGGAGGGTCAATCACTCCCGAACCTTGGTGCCAGCTTTTGTTATCGGGAAGTTCGCCACGGCCCGGTCTAGAGCTTCAGGAGTTCTCGCAGGCGGCGTGTCTGGTTGCGGCTGACCGGGACTTCACTCTGCTTTTTGTCGTCCATGCGCAGGATGTAGCTGGATTTGAACCACGGCACCAGCTCCTTGATGTGATGGATGTTCACCAGATAGGAGCGGTGCACGCGCCAGAAGAGGTCGGCATCGAGCTGGGCATGCAGCTCTTCGATGGTCCGGTAGTTGGAGGCGCCTTCCAGGTCGCGCGTATTCAGGGTGATCAACCCATCCTCAATCGTGGCGTAGACGATGTCCGCGGAATCCACCAGGAGCATGCGTTGCTGGGCCTTGAGCAGCAATTTGGTGGGCGGACGGACGGCGGCCGCGGCCTGCTGCGCCGAGGGGCCGGCGCCGGGCGCGCCGATTTGAGTGAGCAGCGACTCCAGCCGCTCGACCGGCGAGGCCAGGGCCTCGATCTGCTTTTTCGCCCGGCCGATGGCGCGGCCGATGCGCGCCTTGTCGAAGGGCTTGAGCACGTAGTCCACCGCGTTCACTTCAAAGGCCTGCACCGCGTAATGGTCGTAGGCGGTGGCGAATACGATTTGCGGCATGCGCACCTTGCGGTCCATCACCTTCTTGATCACGCCGAAGCCGTCCAGGCCGGGCATCTGCACATCCAGAAACACCAGTTCCGGGGAGTGCTCTTTGATCAGCGACACGCCCTCCAGCCCGTTGCGTCCCTGGGCCACAAGCTGCACTTCGGGAAATCCCTTCAGCAGGAAGGCCAACTCCTCCCGCGCGGGCTTTTCGTCGTCCACGATGACGGTTGTGATGGGCATGGGTATGCCGGTCGTGTCTCATCACAGTATAGGGAATTTCGAGGCAGTGCGTCGAGGCGGACGGCGGGCGGTTCGCGGGTGAAGGCTGTAGGTTGAAGGTCGGCCTCGCGGATCGGTCTGGTAGCGCCGGAGTCCGGCGCCGGCACTGGCGATCGCGGTCGGTATCGCGGAATGTGCGGCGAAGCACCTTCAACTTTCAACCGGTTGTCCGTCCCCCCGCCATCATTCCCCCGAAAATCTCCGTGGACGCCAAGACCTTCGCCCTCCGGGTCGAGACCCGCATCCGTCCAGCCTCCGCATCCCAACACTCAGGTATGCTTGTTTTTTAGCAGTTGACCCGAAGTGCCGTCTGGCGTATTCTCCACCCGCAGTTATTCATACCCGACATAGTACCTCCTGGATAAGACCCTAGCTTCTCTCTGACCGGCAGCGGACGGAGCCATTCCGCGGCAGCAGCCGCGAATGGCACGGGAGAAAATCCTTATGAAGCTTCCTTTCCCGTCTTTTTTTCGGAGGTCCGGCGGAGCTTCCGCCACGCAACCGGAAAAGCCGCCACACGAGAAGAGTCTTCACGAGCTGCGGCAGGAGCTCCCGCAAAGGTCTGCAAAATCCTTCGAGCACGTGCTCGAGCAGGAGTGGAGGGAAATTCGCGCCGCTCGTGGCCGGCGCATCGGCAAAGAGGACTACCCGGACGCCGAAACGCCCGGGGGCAGACTGACCGCGAGGCGCCTGGTGGGCCTGGCCTTTTCCGGGGGCGGGATTCGCAGCGCCACCCTCAACCTGGGAATTCTGCAGGGCCTGGCGGAGTTTGGGCTGCTGGAAAAGGCGCACTACGTCTCCGCCGTATCCGGCGGGAATTACATCTCGAGCTGGCTGGCGGGCTGGATCAAGCGCGAGGGATTTTCGGCGGTGAACACCGCCCTGCCCCCGGACCACGCGCCCACCGGCCGGAGAAGCGAGCCGCGCGCCATCCGCTGGCTGCGCGACTACAGCAACTATCTCACCCCGCGGCTGGGAGCCTTGAGCGGGGACACCTGGACGGCAATCTCCACGTACCTGCGCAACGTGCTGCTGAACCAGACCATCTTGATTCTCACGTTTGCAGGACTTCTGCTCATCCCCCGGGTGCTCACGGTGTGGTCGGCCGGATGGGGAACTGGGGGGACAGGGGATCTGGTCCTCGGTCCGGCGCGGCTGCCGCAGGGCGTCTATGTCAGCCAGATCAGCGAGCGGTTCGGAAGCGGCTACCTCTTCTTTTTCACCGGCATGGTGCTTCTCGTTCTGGGTGTGTGGCGCATTCAGGCCAACATGGGCTGGTTCGCGCGCTCGCCGGGTGAGGACCGCACACCGCTTCAGCAGCCCGGCGCTGCCCAAAAGGAAACGAAGAAGCAGGAAGGCACGGCGTCGGGCCCAAAAGGCGTGTTGCTGACCATCGTGCTGCCCTTCGTGCTCGGCGCCTGGTCCCTGACGGTGTGGATGTGGTTTGGCCCGGCTTCCTGGAACGCCCCGCGCTTTTTCTGGCTGCGGGACGGCGCATTGCGCTATGCGCTGATCGTGGCTGTGGCTTACGCCACCCCTTGGATCATCGGGAGCTTCCTGGGCACCTTCGCGCCGCGAATTCTCGGCCTACCGACGAAAGGAGTGCTCCAGGCCAGCATTGCGATTCCGCTGGCCGCGCTGCTCTCGGGAGCGATGGGTGGGCTGCTGCTGCGGCTCGTCGGCGAGCTTTTCCACTCCTGGAATCCCCGGCATCACTCTGATTTCAACGCCGGCCTCTGGTATGGCATGACCTGGGGGCCCCCGATGATGTTAGTCATCATGTCCCTGATGGCGGTGCTGCACATTGGCCTGATGGGCGTGGCCTTTCAGGATGGGAAGCGCGAGTGGTGGTCCCGCCTGGGAGGAATGCTGCTCACCGCGGTGCTCCTCTGGACCGCGCTCTTCGTCACCGGCATCTACGGGCCGCTGCTTCTGATGTGGATGGGGGCAAAGGCATCCGCCACCGGATTTCTGGGCTGGGTGGCCACCACCGTGGGCGGAGTGCTGGGAGGAAAGAACCCGCAAACGAACGGAAAGAAGCCCAGTTGGGCAGTCCGCGCCTTCCTGCGCGTGGCTCCCTTCGTGTTCATCGCCGGCCTGATGCTGCTGGTCTCCATGGGCCTACACCTTGTAGTGGTTCAGGTGGCCCTGCCGGATACCAGGCTCTCCGTGATTTCACGATTTTTTCAAACCCCCGAAGAACCGCCGGCCGCTTGCGTCACCTGCCCGGCGCCGGGGCTTCCGGTTTCCATCCCCTACGACCCGACGCGCTTCGGAAAGGCCGCGGCCGTGCACTGGAGCCTCATGACACGCTCGGCAGGGCCTGAAAATCTCTGGGAGATGCTGTTGGTTCTGGGGTGCGCGGCCCTGCTGGCCTGGCGTGTGGACATCAATGAGTTCGCCATGCATCTCTTCTACCGCAATCGCCTGGGCCGTTGTTATCTCGGCGCTTCGCGTGAGAAGAGAGACGCCAATCCCTTTACCGGTTTCAGCGCCCAGGACGACCTCTATCTTGCTTCACTCTCCAATTCCCCGGACGTCAAGGACGAGCTTGGCGCAGAGGCCAGCGGCCGGCCCGGGTACGAAGGGCCCTACCCGCTGGTGAATGCGGCACTGAACGAGACGGCGGGGGAGCAACTGGCCTGGCAATCGCGCAAGGCCCGGTCCTTCTTTTTCTCGCCACTCTACTCCGGTTTTGAGGTCCTGCCTGAGGAGAAGCACCACGAGCGGCTGCAGGACGAGGGCTACCGGGAAACGTCTGCCTTCGCCTATTCCCACAGCTTCGGGCTGGGCGGCCCTTTGCTGTCCACGGCCATGGGCATCTCCGGGGCAGCCGCGTCGCCCAACATGGGCTATCACTCTTCCGCGTCCCTGGCGTTCCTGATGACCGTATTCAATGTACGCCTGGGATGGTGGATGGGAAATCCCCGGCGCTACAAGGCGTGGATGCGCCAGGGGCCGCCGTTTGGCCTGGTCTACCTGCTGCATGAACTGGCGGGCACGGCCACGTCGAAGCGCGGCTACGTGTACCTGTCCGATGGCGGGCACTTTGAGAACCTCGGGATTTACGAGCTGGTCCGGCGCCGCTGCGCGTACATCATCGCCGTAGACGCTTCCGCGGACCCCGAGGTGAATTTCGAGGACCTGGGAAACGCCATCGAAAAGTGCCGCGTGGATCTGGGCGTGGATATCACCCTGGACGTGTCGAAACTCAAGCCCCCGGCGGGCTCGCGCAACTGCCGCGAGCACTCCGCGGTGGGCACCATCCATTACAACAAAGCCGATTCCCGGGAGGAGGATGGCCACCTGATCTACTTCAAGTCCTCCCTCACCGGAGATGAGCCCGTAGATGTCCGCCACTATTCGGAGAAAGACAAGGCCTTTCCGCATACCGCCACCGCAGATCAGTTCTTCGACGAAGCGCAGTTCGAGAGCTATCGGGAGCTGGGTTACCACATCCTCCGCAGCACCATGAGCGCCGGCGCCAGCGCGCCCGCCGACACTCCTTTCGCCATCCTGGACTCCATTCGGAAAAGCGGCGGGACTCTCCCGGGCGGTGGCGCGACTCTGTGAACACTATATCGAGATAGCGCTTCGCGGTATCCTTGCCACCGGAGGATTGGCATGGACGCGAAGACGTTTGCCCGCCACATCGAGACGCACATCCGCCCGGCCACGTTTCCGGTGGCGGTGAAGCTGCTTCGCGCCGGAGAGCCGGTGCCGGAAAAAGCCAAGCGCCCGCGCCGCGACATGAACGTGCAAATCGCCATCTGCCAGGCGGTGGCCTTCGCCCGCCGTTATGGCTGGATGCTGGCCGTGGGGGAAGAAGACGTGAACTGCGTGCTCACCAAAACCGCTTTCGGGCTTGCCCCGGTCACCGAGCACTACACCGAAGGCAACCTGGCCTGCGGCATGTACACGGAGACGAAGGAAGCCGGGGCGCGCACAGAAGCCGCCACGGACCGCCTGCCCCCTGGCGCCTGCCAGTACCTGCTCACCTCTCCGGCGGCGCGGGCGGAGTTCGCGCCGGATGCGGTGATCATCTATGGGAATCCGGCGCAGGTGATGCGCCTGGTGACCGGAGCGTTGTGGAAGCGCGGCGGGGCGATCACAAGCTCTTTTACCGGCCGCGTGGATTGCTCGGACGAAATCATCCGCCCGGTGCTCTCCGGCGAATACCAGGTCATATTGCCGTGCTACGGCGACCGCGTGTTTTCCCAGACCGACGACACGGAAATGGCCTTTTCGCTTCCCGGGGCGCGCATGGACGAACTGGTGGAGGGCCTGGAAGGAACGCACAAAGGCGGAATCCGCTATCCCATCCCCGCTTTCCTGCGTTACACCCCGCAATACCCGCAGCACTATTACGAGCTGGAAAAAATCTGGGCTGCGGGAACGCCTCCCGGCGAGGGCCGCGGCTAGGAGACAGAAAGAAAAAGAGGCGAAAAGACAACGCCGAGGCGCAGAGAATCGCAGAGAGGAACATGATCCGTGGGCCGGCCGCTCGAAAAGCTCAGTAAGCGCAGGATGATCTACCGCGGGCGCTTTTTCTCCGTGTGCCAGGACCAGGTGCTGGAACCCGGCGGCGTCCGCGCGGTACGCGATGTGGTGCTGCACGGCGGCTCCATTGTGCTCCTGCCGGTCTTGCCGGACGGGCGCATCCTGCTGGTCCGCCAGTACCGCCATTCCGTGGGGCAATTCCTGTGGGAACTGGTGGCCGGCCACATCGAGCACGGCGAATCCGAGCTGGCCGCGGCCCGCCGCGAACTGGCCGAGGAAACCGGCTACACCGCCCGCCGCTTTCGCAAGCTCCTGGACCTCTTCCCGACCCCCGGCTTTCTCAGCGAACACATGGCCATCTACGCGTGCAGCGGACTGACCCCCGGCGCCGCCTCCCCGGAAGAGGACGAGAAGATCGAGCCCCGCCCGTTTTCCCAGGCCCAACTGGAGCAGATGATGCGCAGCGGAAAGCTGCGCGATGCCAAATCCATCGCCGCACTCCTCTATTTCGCACATGTTGTGCGCGGGCGATAAACCTTGCTCAGGGGGTCAACCCGGGCGCTCAAATTTTCATTCCCATATTGACACTCGCGCCCACTCTCACTAGACTCCGCGCCTATTGAGGGGCCTTCCTCGCTTCGGGGTTCCTGGTTGGCCCCCGGATTCAGGTGTTATCAGGAGGGGTAGGCGTTGAAAGTAACCGGGAAGGTCAAGTGGTTTAACAACGCAAAGGGGTACGGATTCATCGGTCGGGATGGCGGTGCGGACGTCTTTGTCCACTACAGCGCCATCGTCGCGGACGGTTACAAAACCTTGCAAGAGGGCGACCCGGTGGAATTCGAGATCGTGCAGGGCCAGAAGGGCCCGCAAGCGGCAAACGTAACCCGGGCCTAGGTCCACGTTCTGCGATTCACCCTGGCACGGGGGGACGCCCAGCCCGGCGCCGCGCCGCGGCACGGGTGTGCTCTGATGCCGACCGGGCCTTCCCGCGGCCCAGCGCCGGCGCGTGCGGGTGTCCCCGCGACGCCGCCGTGCCAGCTCCCGTTCTATAATCTCCCGGCCATGGAAAACCGAGACGTAGCCCGCATTCTCCGTGAAACCGCGCAACTGCTGGAAATTGATGGCGCGATCATCGGCCGCTACCGCAGCTATGAAAAAGCGGCGGAGTTAATTGATGCACTGCCGGAACGGGTGGAGGCGCTGGCGAGCGAGCCGGAACGCCTGACCGCCCTTCCCGGCATCGGCGAGCGCATGGCCGAGCACCTGCAGGAAATCGTCAAGAGCGGAGACTACGCACTGCGCGCCAAGCTGCTGAAGAAATATCCCCACACCATCCTGGACCTGCTGAGCCTGCAATCCCTGGGTCCGAAAAAAGTGGCCCTGCTGTGGAAGAACTTCAAGGCCGGAACCGTGGAGCAGGTGGAGGCGCTGGCCCGGGAGGGCAAGCTGCGCGACCTGGCCGGATTCGGCGAAAAAAGCGAGCAGAACATCCTCAAAGCTGTTGAGGTGTTCAAAAAATCCAGCGGGCGCTTCCACCTGGACGTGGCCCAGCGCCTGGCCGATGAGCTCTCCGAACATATCCGCGACCTGGGCAAACAGGTGGCGGAAGTGCAGGCGGCGGGCTCCCTGCGCCGCTCGAAAGAAACCGTAGGCGACCTGGACCTGCTGGTGACGCTCCCCGAAGCGCACTCCGGCGCGCACGACGTGGAGCGGGTGAGCGCGCACATCCTGACATTTCCGGAAATCCAGCAGGTGCTGGCGCACGGAGAAAACAAGGTCAGCTTCGTGCTCGAGAGCGGCATGCAGGTGGATGTACGCCTGCTCCCACCTTCGCAGTCCGGCGCCGCGCTGCTCTACTTTACCGGCTCCAAAGAACACAACGTGGCCCTGCGCAGCCGCGCGCTGAAAATGGGGCTGACCCTGAACGAGTACGCGCTATCGCGCCTGAAGGACGAAAAGCCCGTGGCCGACCGCACGGAAGAGGAGATCTACAAGAAGCTGGGGCTGGAATGGATTCCCCCCGAGCTGCGGGAGAACACGGGGGAAATCGAAGCCGCGGAAAAACACCAGCTCCCGAGGCTGATTACGCGAAAAGACGTCCGCGGCGACCTGCAAATGCACACCACCGCCAGCGACGGCAAAAACTCCATCCTGGAGATGGCCCAGGCGGCCAAGGCGCTGGGGCACGAATACATCGCCATCACCGACCACTCCAAGGCAGTGACCGTGGCCAACGGCCTCGACGAGAAGCGCCTGCGCGCCCACATCCAGGCCATCCGCGCGGCCCAGAAGGAAATCTCCGGGATTCGCCTGCTGGCCAGTTGCGAGGTGGACATCCTGAAGGACGGGGCGCTGGACCTGGCGGATGACGTCCTTGCCGAACTGGACGTGGTGCTCTGCTCCATCCACTCCTACATGAACCTGGACCGCGCGGCCATGACCGCGCGCATGGTGGCGGCGCTGGAAAATCCCCGGGTGCAGATCATCGCGCATCCCACCGGGCGGCTGCTGCTGCGCCGGGACGCCTTTGAGTACGACATGGAGCGCATCCTCGAGTTGGCGCGCGAGCGCGGCGTGGCCTTCGAGTGCAATAGCCACCCCGACCGGCTGGACCTGCGCGACGCTCACCTGCGCATGGCCAAGGAGTACGGCGTGAAGATTGTCATCTCCACCGATGCGCACTCCACCGCCAATCTTGCGCTGATCGAATACGGGGTGCGCACGGCCCGGCGCGGCTGGCTGGAAGCCTGCGACGTGCTCAATACCCTGCCCTGCGACCAGTTCCTGGCCGCCCTCCGGCCCAAACCTGGAGGTTCTCGCCACGCGCTCGAGCCACGCGTCAAGTCCACCGTCAAGAGGCGCCGCTAGGCGCCCTGTGGCTTGTGCCGCGTGGACCTTCCGCAGGGGCGCTGCGTGCTGCGCCCGGCGATGGATCATGGCAACGAACACGGGCGCAGCAAGCAGCGCCCCTACGGGGAGGGTGGCGTGCCTCTCCGTGGGACAGGCATTCCAGCCTGTCTCCCTCCGCCTCCGCCCCCTCCCGTCCCCTGTTGAGGTTGTCCGCAGCGTACGACTTGCGGGCTTGCCAGCCTTGCGCCTCTGCCAGAAACTCCCCTCCACCCGGGAACTTTCTGCGGGCGACTGACGTACCATAAACAGAATGCGAGGTGGACCCATGCGTCGAAGCGTGTTGCTGGCCGCGGCTGCGGCGGTCTGTTGCCTGGCGGCCCTTCCCGCCCTGGCGGACCAGTGGAGCAAGGTGTACAAGGTCACCGGGCGCCCCGATCTGCGCGTCGAGACCAACGACGCCTCCATCGAGGTTTCCTCCTCTGACGCCAGCGAGGTGACCGCGCGGGTGGTCTACACCGGTTATTCGGCAGACGACGTGCGCGTGCAGGAGAGCCAGACCGGCAACCGCATCGAGATCGAAGTCCGCCTGCCCTCCATGCGCTGGTCCTGGGGAGATTCCCATCGCAGCGTGCGCATCGAGCTGGTGGTGCCCCGCCAGACCAACCTGGACCTGCACTCCTCCGATGGACACATCCACGCCAGCGGCGTGAGCGGGCAAATCAAAATCGAATCGAGCGACGGCCATCTGGAAGCCGCCGACCTGAAGGGCTCCATCCGGCTGCACACCAGTGACGGGCACATCGAGGCCTCGGGCCTGGATGGCTCCCTGGACGCCTCTACGCAGGACGGCCGGGTGCACGTCCGTGGCCGCTTTGACGACCTGCGAATGCAAACCGGGGACGGCAGCCTGAGCGCCGAGGTTCTGCCGGGCTCGAAGATGAGCGGGAACTGGTCGCTGACCACCAGCGACGGCAGCATTTCCCTGCGCCTGCCCGATGGCTTTGCCGCGGACATCAACGCCCATACCGGCGACGGCAATATCTCCAGCCAGCTTCCCTTGCTGGTCTCGGGAGTGCTGGGGCGCAGCGATCTGCGCGGCAAGCTGGGCGGGGGCGGCCCCACGCTGCAGATCCGCACCGGCGACGGTTCCATCCGCCTGGACCGCCTGTAGCCCGCGCAACTCGCTGGCGCGCGGGGTAATCGCCGAACGACGCGCCGCCCGCCATTCCGCATCGACACCTCTTATGTGCGCACATATACTCTTCTCATGAACCTCACCCTGTCCCTCGACGGGCAGACCGTCTCGCGAGCCCGCAAGAAAGCGGAAGCGCTCGGGAAAAGCCTCAACCAGTTGATCCGGGAATATTTGCAGCGGCTGGCTGGGGCTGACGATGCCGAGGCCAGCATCGCTGAATTCAAACGGCTCTCTGGCCGAGGCAACTCTCGCGGCTGGCGATTCAATCGAAACGAACTTCATGAACATCCATAGCCGCCGGACAGGGATTTCGATGGAGTTTACATCGTGACCCCTCCCGCTGAGCGCCCCACCTGAACCGCTGCGGGCACGATTTGCAATTCCCGGCGCGCTTCCGCATGATGCTGTGTTTTCCTGTGCCGCCGCAGCGAGCAGGGAGTACACTCTTCCGCGCGCAGAATCAGGAATGAGGAAACGGAATGGAAAAGCCAGCGAAGATTGAATCCGCGAAGGGCAAATTAGGCGTCCTGCTTCCCGGCATGGGCGCCGTGGCCACCACGTTCATGGCCGGAGTGGAACTGGTGCGCAAGGGCCAGGCCCAGCCCATCGGTTCGGTGACCCAGATGGGAACGGTGCGCCTGGGCAAGCGCACGGAAAATCGCACCCCGCTGATCAAGGAGTTCGTCCCCCTGGCGCCCCTGGAAAACCTGGTGTTCGGCGGCTGGGACATTTTTCCGGACAACGCCTACGAGTCCGCGGCCCACGCCGGAGTGCTGGAACCGCACCACCTCGAAAAGGTGCGGCGGTTTCTCGAAGACGTCCGCCCGATGAAGGCCGCCTTCGATCAGAATTACGTCAAGCGGCTGGAGGGCTCGCACGTCAAGAAGGGCAAGACCAAATTCGACCTGGCGGAGGAGATTGCCGACGACATCAAGACGTTCCGCAAGAAGTCCGGCGCCGACCGCCTGGTGATGGTGTGGTGCGGCTCCACGGAAATCTTTCTTCGGCCCGAAGAGGTCCACCAGAGCTTGAAGAAGTTCGAAGAGGGCATGAAGAAGAACCATCCGCTGATCGCCCCGTCCATGCTCTACGCGTACGCGGCCATCAAGAGCGGAATCGCCTATGGCAATGGCGCGCCCAACCTCAGTGCCGATATTCCCGCGCTGCTGGAACTGGCCCACGAGCGCAACGTGCCCATTGCCGGCAAGGACTTCAAAACCGGCCAGACGCTGATGAAAACAATTCTGGCGCCCGGCTTCAAGGCGCGCATGATCGGATTGAACGGCTGGTTCTCCACCAACATTCTGGGCAACCGCGACGGCGAGGTGCTGGACGATCCCGAATCCTTCAAGACGAAGGAGGAATCGAAGCTGGGCGTGCTCGACTACATCCTCCAGCCGCACCTCTATCCCACGCTGTACGGAAAGATTCACCACAAGGTGCGCATCCACTATTACCCGCCGCGCGGCGATAACAAGGAGGGCTGGGACAACATTGATATCTTCGGCTGGCTGGGCTACCCCATGCAGATCAAGGTGGACTTCCTGTGCCGCGATTCCATCCTGGCCGCGCCCATCGTCCTGGACCTGTGCCTGTTCCTCGATCTGGCGCAGCGCTCCGGCCTGCGCGGCATCCAGGAGTGGCTGAGCTTTTATTTCAAGTCCCCGATGTGCGCGCCCAATCTCTATCCGGAGCACGACCTCTTCATCCAACTCATGAAGCTCAAGAACACCCTGCGCTGGATGCGCGGCGAGCCGCTGATCACCCATCTCGGCACCGAGTACTATGACTGAGCGTGGGAAGCGGCCCCGGCGTTCCGCAAAGCCTCCGCGAGCCATCGCCCGCACGCCTGCCGCTGCTGCGGAGATCCCTCGGGATGCAGAGAACCTATCGCATGCAGGAGGGCCGCCGACGCTGAAGGAATTGCTGCTCGCCCCGCCGGGGCGCTTCGAACTCACGGTTCCCCCGCGCCGCAAATCTCGCATGCGCCGGGTTCCCCGCCTGGCTTAGAAAGTGCTGAACCCTCTCTCGGGCAACGACACCTGAATTCATGCCGCGGTCACGGTGCACGGGACTCCCGCGCGCCCCTCATTTCCCCAGCAAGTAACGCAGCGCGGCCTGGGCTTCCAGGAAGCGGAATGTGTGCCGGCCGGCCAGCAGGCGCTCCGGCAAGACTCGCGTGCTCGAAAGCAACAGCTCGTCGGCCATTTCTCCGAACGCCGCGCGCGCCACAAACGGCGGCATGGGAATCTGCGTAGGACGACGCAGCAGGCGGCCCAACTCCTCGGTCCACTCCGCATTGGTGACCGGGTGCGGGGCCACGGCGTTCACCGGCCCGGTGAGCCCGCGGTCTGCCACCGCCCGCAGGAGAATATCGAGCACATCGTCCAGGGCGATCCAACTCATCCACTGCTTCCCGCTGCCGAAGATGCCTCCCGCGCCCATGCGGAACGGGGGCAGCATCTTTCCCAGCGCACCGCCGGCCGGGCTGAGTACCACGCCGATGCGCGGCTGCACCACGCGAATCCCCGCGGCGCGCGCCGCGCCCGCGGCTGCTTCCCATTCTTCGCACACCTCCGCCAGGAATCCCTGGCCGCGCGGGCTGGACTCAACCAGATTTTCATCCCCACGGTCGCCGTAGTAGCCGATGGCGCTCACCGCCACCAGCACCCGCGGCCGGCGGATCAGCCGGGCCAGCGCCTCCGACAGTGCCTTGGAGCCGCGCACGCGGCTCGAGCGGATGCGCTGCTTCTTCCCTTCCGTCCAACGGCCCGCGGCGATGCTCTCTCCTGCCAGATGGACGACCGCGTCGAAGCCTTCGAGCGCAGGCGGGGCCGGGGATCCCGACGCCGGGTCCCACACGATCGTTTCCACCTGCATGCCCGGCCACGGCTGCGTCGTTGGCGCGGAACGCGCCAGCCGCACGACCGTGTGTCCCCCGGCGGCCAGATAGGGCACCAGAGCGCCGCCGAGCAAACCGGTGGCGCCGGTGACCAGAATCCGTTGCGGCGCGGCCGACCAGCGGCGGTGCGCGGTCACGTCGTCCGAAGTGACTCGATGGCGGTAGGCGAAGCCGCGCTCCATGCGCCGCCGCATGGAGCCGGCCGCCAGCGTCCCCAGCACTCCCAGGGGCAACTCGTACTCGACGCGGTCTTCCAGCACGCAGGCATTCCCGCCGGCCGGCTCCAGGGTATGGGTGTGCGACCAGCGCGCAAACGGCCCGGCAATCTGCTCGTCCCGGAACATGCGGCCCGGCTCGCAGGCGGTGTGCTCCGCCAGCCACCGCCGGGAGAAAGGTCCCACCCGAATCTCGAACTCGGTGCGCGAGCCAGCTTCCGGGGCGCGTCCGAAGCGCCCGATGGTGCGCACCGATTCCCAGGGTGGCACCAGACGCTCAAAGGCCCCAGGACGGCACAGCCACTGATACACCTCCGGCGCGCCGCCTTCGATCTTTGTCCGCTTCACGAACTCTCGCGTAGTGTTCCTCCTCCGGCGAACAGCCGCGCCCGTCTCCGGGAGTAAACGTTTTCCCTTATTCCCGCGCGTCGCGCAACAGGCTTTCGAGAAGGATTTGTTTTTCCGATTCACTGGATTCGTTTGCTTCGAAACCGGCGCTTTCCACAGCCAATTTGGTTTCGGCCGCATTGGCGGTTGAAGCGCAGAGTGTCGTGCGCTATAGTGCGCAGTTCCTTTTTGATTCCACGGAAAAAATCAGGAGGAGGCTCATGGAGCCCAAACAAGTATTGGAGTATGCGGCGAAGAATAACGCCAAGTATCTGGACCTGCGCTTCGCCGACGTTCCTGGGGTGTGGCAGCACGTCAGCTTTCCCATCTCAGAACTGAAGGAAGAAAGTTTCAAGGAAGGTTTCGGCATGGACGCCAGCTCCATCCGCGGATGGGCGGCGATCCACGAATCGGACATGCTGCTGGTGCCCGATCCCAAGACCTGCTTCATGGATCCGTTCCGCGAAGTACCCACGCTGTGCATCATTTCCGACGCCGTGGATCCCATCACCAAGCAGCCCTACGGGCGCGATCCGCGTTACATCGCCAAGAAGGCGGAAGCCTACCTGGGCTACAGCGGCATCGCCGACCAGGCGTTTTTCGGCGCCGAGGCGGAGTTCTTCATCTTCGACAACATCCGCTTTGATTCCAAGCCGCAGGAAAGCTTCTATTACATTGACGCGGAAGAAGGCCGCTGGAATTCCGGCCGGGCCGAACACAACCTGGGCTACCGCCCGCGCTATAAGGAAGGGTATTTCCCCGTCCCGCCGACGGACCATTATATGGACCTGCGCGCGGACATGGCTACGCAGATGGCCGCCTGCGGAATGAACGTGGAATGCCACCACCACGAAGTGGCCACCGCGGGGCAGTGCGAAATTGACGTGCGCTTCGACACCCTGCTGCGCAGCGCCGATAATCTTTTCCTGTTCAAGTACATCGTGCGCAACGTCGCCTATCAATACGGCAAGACGGTGACCTTCATGCCCAAGCCGCTGTTTGGCGACAACGGTTCCGGCATGCACACGCACCAGTCGCTGTGGTCCAAGGGCAAGCCGCTGTTCGCCGGGGATGGATACGCCGGCCTCTCGCAGACCGCGCTGTGGTACATCGGCGGCCTGTTGAAGCACGCCGCCTCCATCGTGGCCTTTGCCGCGCCCACCACCAATTCCTACAAGCGCCTGGTGCCCGGCTACGAGGCTCCGGTCAATCTGGCGTATTCGCGCCGCAATCGCTCCGCGGCCGTGCGCATTCCCATGTATTCCCCCAGTCCCAAGGCCAAGCGGCTGGAATTCCGTCCGCCGGATCCGTCGTGCAATCCCTATCTGGCCTTCTCCGCGATGATGATGGCCGGCCTGGACGGCATCGAAAACAAGATTGACCCCGGCCAGCCGCTCGATAAGGACATCTACGACCTGGAGCCCGAGGAGTTGAAGAAGGTCCCTTCGCTTCCCGGCTCACTCGAGGATTCGCTCCAGGCGCTGGAAGACGACCACAAGTACCTGCTCAAGGGCGACGTGTTCAGCGAGGAAGTGATCGAGCTGTGGATCGAGTACAAGCGCAAGAACGAAATCGATCCCGTGCGCATGCGCCCGCATCCCTACGAATTCCAGCTCTATTACGATATTTAGTCCCCTACTGCGGCGTTCGGGCGTTTGGACTCATCGCCCGTCGCTCCACAACCAGCCCGAAGGCCTTTGAGTGCGAGAGGGCGCGTTCTTCAGCGCCCTCTCGCCTTTTCCGCGTCATCGCAACCCTCTCGCCTTGACCCTCCCCCCGCACTTGCACATACTCAACGCGCACGCGGCCCGCGCCGCCGCAACACACTGCTCATGCCCGACGGCAAAGACCGATCCCTCGACCAGCGCTTTCGTTCCCTCGCTCCGCATTTGCAGGCCGCGGTTGCGGCGCGTCCCCAATTTCCTACCCGCCGGGAGAAGCGCCTGGCGGTGGCGCTCTTCGGCGGCGCCAAGGCCAACCTGGAGATGGCCAAGGAAATCCTGTCCGAACGAGCCGCTCCCGGCGTGGTGGGCAGTGAGGCGCGCTTCCGCGCCATGCGCAAATTGGCGGCCGCCCGCGGATACCTCTTCTCCGTGGAATGGACGGACGGCGCGAGCTTCACCTACGGCGAAGATTTTCTCAGCGAAGAGGAAGCGCGCGCGTTTTTCGATTGCATCACCGAAGACCTGCTGAACGCGGACTACGCCCGCTCCATTCTGGCGGAGCTGGACGCGGATAACGGGGTGTACGCCCACCTGCGCCTTTCCAGCACCCTGGTGGACGCGGCCGGCAAGCCCGTTACCAAGAGCGAACGCGTGCTGGACACGCGCTATGCCGCCAAGTGCGGCGGCTGCGGCGCGCTGCTGGCGGCAGACGGCATCGCTCCCAAGAACGAGGGTCTACGCTGCATTTCCTGCTCGAGCCTGAGCCAGCGGACCACCCCGGCAAATTTGCAGCGCCTGCTGGACAAGAAATTCGGCGGGGTGCTGCGGGAGTCCGACCACAAGTCCGGAACCGGGCGCGCCAATGGCCTGGAACTGCTCTCCGTGGCCCGCGGGCTCACCTGGACCGCCGCTCCGGAAAAAGTGCGCTGCTTCGACCTGAGCGCGCTCAACAACATCCAGGTCTCGCCGGAGGCCCGCACCAAGCACATGCTGGCGGTGCTGGCCGCCTACGACGGTTCCCTGGACTGGAGCGTGGAGCGCAAGCAGCGCGTGGCGGAGCGGCTGGCCGTGCTAGTGGTGCAACGCATCGTGGCGGGGCTTCCCGGGCTTTCGGCGTCCACGAGGAAGCGCTGCCGCGAAGCGCGCACCCTGACGGAAGCTGCGGCGGCCGCCTCGGGAGCTTCCGCGGAGTCGCAATCCGCCGGCGGTCCGGAGGCCAAGGAATCCCCCGCTTCCGCGCTGTGGGCGGCCAAAGCGGCCAAGGCCGCGTCGGTGGCGCTGGCCAAAACCGCGGCGGAAACGGCGGCGTCGGCCGCTTCCGTGGCCCTGGCGCAGCGCGCCGCAGTCGAATCCGCCGAATCCGCTCATGCCGCCGTGCTCGCCGCCACCGAAGCCGCGCGCACCGCCGCATCCGCAGAAGTGAAGGCGGCAAAGGCCAACGCCACCGGTGAAAGCTCCATGGCCGCGCGCGAGCGCATTTTCATTGTGGCCTGCGCGCTGTTCCTTGAAGCCGCCGACTTCTAGCCGCTGGCGATCCGCCGCACCACTCAGATCCGAATTCGCTCCAGCACCCACATCCGTCATTCCCAACCCCCGCGTTTTTTGCCGGGGTGAGAAACCTGCTTGTTCCGGCTCCCCTTCCTCCCCCGTGGTATAACCGCAGAGGATGCCGGCGGCGTATTTCAACATCGCGTTCGGGGACCCGGAGCGGGCCGCGTCCAATCTTGCGCGCGTCGAGGAGCGCCTGCCCGCGACCTTGCGCGCCGCCCTCCCGGCCCTGCTGGCTCAGACCCCTGCTCCCGACGACGCGCTGAACTTTCTCGAACGATTTCTGCGTCCGGAGGGTGGGGCACCGCCCCGCGTGCTGGCCTTCCTCGAACAACATCCGGCTTCGCTGCATTACCTGCTCACCGTGTTCAGTTACAGCCGCTTTCTCTCGGAAACCCTCTTGCAGCAGCCCGCGCTGCTCACCACGCTGCTGCGCCCCTCCCAGCCGGGGGAGTCTCCGCAGCGTGGCCTGGAACGCGCGCGCACCCGGGAGGATCTGCGCGAGGAGTTTGCGCGCTTCGAAGCCACTTCCTTCGACGCGGCTCCTTCCGTCCTGCTGGCGCGATTCAAGCGCCGCGAGTACCTGCGCATCATGCTGCGCGATGTGTTGAAGGTGGCGACGCTGGCGGAAACCACGCTCGAGCTTTCCGAGCTTGCGGATCTGCTGCTCGACCGCGCGCTGGAAATCGCCGCGCAGCCCCTCATCGGCGCCTTTGGCGCTCCGCAATTCATGGCCTCCGACGGACGCCGCCGCACCTCTGAACTGGTGGTCCTGGCCCTGGGAAAACTGGGCGGCCTGGAGCTGAACTACAGCTCGGACATCGACCTGATGTTCCTCTACGCCGCCGATGGAGAGACCTCCGGAGGAAAAGCGGGCACGATCTCGAATCACGAGTTTTTTGTGCGCCAGGCGCAGGCGGTGCTGCAACTGATCACCGAAAGCACCCCGGAGGGCGCTGTCTACCGCGTGGACCTGCGCCTGCGCCCGCAAGGCAACGAAGGCGAACTGGCCGTGGCCCTGCCTACCGCCCTGGACTATTACCGCACGCGCGCCCGCGAGTGGGAATTGCAGATGCTGATCCGCGCGCGCGGCGCCGCCGGCGATCGCGAAACCGCGCGGGCGTTTCTACGCCAGGTTGGGCCGCTGATTTATTCGCGCGAGTTCCGCCTGGAAGTGGTGGAAGCGGTGCTCAATGCGCGCGAACAGATTACCCGGTCGCTGGAACGGCGCCAGGCGCGCCGCTCCGTGCCCCGCCGGCCCGGCGTTCGCGGTTACCGGGCCGGCGCGTCGCTTGCGTCCTCCCCGGGCGCCGGGACGCTTCTCGCGCCGTCCCCAACCCCTCGCTCCGCCGGGGCTCCTTCCGCCGAAGTCCAGGAGGAGCGGACGCCTGCGCCCACCGAGGCGGCCATCAACGTAAAACTTTCGCCGGGCGGAATCCGCGACATCGAATTCCTGGCGCAATGCCTGCAACGCTTGCACGGCGGCGATGAATCCTGGCTGCACGTGGCCTCGACGCTGGTGGCGCTGCAACGCCTGCACGACAAAGGTCACCTGGCCGGAAACGACTTCCATCGCCTGGCCGCCGCGTATCAATTTCTCCGCACCGTGGAGCACCGCTTGCAACTGCGCGACGGCTTGCAGCGCCACACCCTGCCGGAGGCGCTGGATTCCCTGAACCGGCTGGCGCGGCGCTGCGGCATCGAATCCGCTCCGGTGCGTGGCGGCGGCGCGAACCCACGGGATGTGCTGCTGGGCTTGCTGGTGGAACATCTCTCCAACGTTCGCGAAATCTACACGCGCCTGCTCTCCCGCCGGTTGGCGGAACCTGCCGCGCACCCGGAGCGGCCAGGGCCGGCACAAACCGCGGGTCCTGCCTGGCTGCACCGGCTGGAAACCGAATATCCCGGGGTTGCCGCGGAGACCGCCCAGATCACCTCCGGGCTGGACTCCGCCAGCTACCTGCGGCGCGGCCTGCTGCGTTACCTGAACTCCGCGCTGCTCGCGCCCTCGCTGATGGCCCGACTCGAAGCCCAGCCGGAGCTGTTGCGCGGCGGGGCCGCGCTGTTTGACTCCAGCGATCTGGCCGTGGACCTCCTGGCGCGGCACCCGGAAGAGATTTCCGTCATCGCCGGCGATTCCCCGCTTCCTCTGCTTCCCTTCCCGCGCACCCCGGCGCAACGCGCCGACGATTTGCGCTGCGATTTCCGGCGCGCGTTATTGCGCCAGGTGGCCGCAGATTTGTTGTGCTTGAACGACGCATCCTCACTGGTTTCCTCCGGCGCAGGCTCTCGCCGTGAGGAATCTCTCCCGCCCTGCGGCCCGCCACCGTTTTCATCGCTCGAACGCTTTACCCAGCTGGCCGAAGATTCCCTGCGCGGCGCCCTGCGCCTGGCCGTGGAGGAAACCATCGGCTCCACAGTAGATGTGGACCAGGCGCCCTTCACGGTGCTGGCGCTGGGACGCATGGGCAGCCGGGAAATGTCCGTGGGCTCGGACGCCGACCTGGTGTTCCTGGTGGACGGCGCGCTCTCCGCGGCGGAGCGAGACGCGTGGCGCCGCGCCGCGGAGCGCCTGGTGCAGATTCTGGCCAGTCATACCCGCGAAGGAGTGATTTTTGCCGTGGACACCCGGCTGCGTCCCCGCGGCACGGAGGGCGAACTGGTGCCCTCGCAACAGGCTTTCATAGATTATCTGTCGCTGGAAACCGCCGCGTGGGAGGCCATCACCTTCCTAAAGCTCCGGCCCGTCGCCGGAAATTTCACGCTGGGCCTGGAAATGTCCGCCTGGGCCCGCAGGCACTGCGCCCTGCGCTTTGGAGGAGCTTCCGGCAGCCCGGAGGCTTCAGTCTTCGCCCGGGAGCTGGCGCGGGTGCGCGCCAAAGTGGAGCAGGACGCCAAAGGACCACGCGCCAAGGGCCGCTTCAAGAAAATGGCGGGAGGCTATTACGACGTGGAGTACATCACCGGCTATCTCACGCTGGCCAAAGGCATCGCTGCCGCCGGTGGAAATACGTACGCACAAATTCGCACTCTGGAACAGGCCGCAGCCCTCGAACCCGCGGAACTCCAGACGCTCTACACCACCGCCATCCTCTACCGCGCGGCGGATCATGCCGCGCGATTGATCACCGGCCGACCGCTCGCCGGCTTCCCGGAGCCCGCGCTGGCCGAGCGCATGTCCCGGCTGCTCGACCGCTGGGGCGTGGCTTGGCTGGGCGACCTGCGCTCCGCGCTTCAGGAGCGCGCCAGAGCCATCCGCGCCCTGTATCTTCAGGTTCTCCCCCCGGGCTAATCCCCTTCGCTCGCGTCCAATCCTCCGCGAATGGCAGGGCAGCCCGATGGCCTTTGACTGCGAGAGGACGGGTCTTCGAGCGGCCTCTCGCCGTTCTGCCACCAAAGCACCTGAACCCACCAATGGTTTCGGCCGGCGCCTCCCTAGGGCGCCACATCCCGTATATGCGTCGAGATGTACCAGTGATTCCCCCACGCATCCTGCACTCCGGCGTTGCGGTCTCCGTAGGGCTGGTCCGCGGGCGGATAGAGCGATGTGCCCCCCGCCGCCACGGCGCGCACGTAGACCGCGTCCACATCCGGCACGTACATGTAGATGGCCGTAGGCATGTTCGGATAGAGCTTCTGGGCCTCGCCCATGCCGATCACCGAATTGCCGATGCGCAACTGCGCGTGCACCAGCCGGCCACCTGGCTCCGCGTGCTTCTCCAGGGTTTGGGCCAAGAAGGCGCGCTCCATGAACTCGATGAGCCCCAGGGCCCCAGTGGGATGCAGGTAAAGGTTTACATCGTTCATGCCCTCGCGGACGTAGGAGGGCCCTTTGTGGGTGGAGATGTACCACTGGTTGCCGCCCACATCGGTGACGGTGCCCTCGCGGTCGCCGTACGGCTGGTCCATCGGCGGTTTGAGCACCGTGGCGCCCGCGCGCACCGCGGCCTCGAACACTGCGTCGGCATCCCGCACATAGAGCCACAGCGAAGTGGGCATGGGCGCCGCCTTCAGGTTCGGTCCGCCGCCCAGCATTACCACCGAGTCTCCGATGCGCACCTCGGCGTGCATGCCTCCGGCGGAACCGGTGCCGCGCATCAACTCCTGCGCGCCGAAGGCCTGCTTCAGAAAGGCGAGCAGTTCTTCGGCCGGCCGGACAATCAGGTACGGGGTGATGGTGCGGAACCCTTCACGAATCGGATTGACGGTGGTTGTGCTCATGGCGGCCTTCTCCTCGAGTTGAGTTTTCAGTCGCCGCCGGAATTCCGCACGCGGCAGGGCGCGCAGCTCCGCGGCCAGATCCACCAGCGCGGTGAGTTCGCCCTCCTCGGGGGGCGGCAGCGAGTCTCGCCGGGCGAGCAGCGCGTCAATGGCCTGATTGAGCCGCTCGAATTGATTCGCTTCAGCCACGGCTATCCCTCATCCGCGCGCGCAAAGTCTCCAGCGCGCGGTATTGAAGCTGTTTCACGGCGCCTTCCGATCGCCCCAGTTCGGCGGCAATTTCCCGGATACTGCGCTCGGCGGCAAAGCGGCCCAAGAGGACTTTGCGTTGCTCCTCGGGCAGTTCGCGCACGCAGTGATACAGCCGGGCGCGGTCCTCGACGGCATCTAGATCGGGAGGCGCCGGCTCCGCCGGAGGATCGGCAGCCGGGTTGCCGCCCTCGCGCGCCCGCCGCCGCGCATGGTCCGCGATGGCGTTGCCGGCGATGCGGTACAGCCAGGCCGCAAAGGGCGCCCCGCGCCACTCAAATTGCGGCAGGTGCGCCAGCGCCTGATGGAACACGTCCGCGGTGATATCTTCCGCGGCCGCGCGCTCCCACACCCGCCGCGAGACGTACGCGTACACCCGCTCGAAATGTCTCTCGTAGAGCTCCGCAAAGCGGCGCGGGTCCTTCTGAGCCGCCTCAATCAGCAGCCGCTCGTCCGCCGGGGCGAGGGGATTCGTCAACAGGGTCTCCGGTCTGCGCTCTACTCACTAACATAAACGGGGTACCGGCCGAAAGGTTACGGCGGTTCATGGGTCCCTCAGGCGGGTGGGGCTGTGGGGCACCTGGGTCGCAATGCTCGCCGATTCGTTTCCGAAGTAGTATCTTTTCAGCGATGCGCGCTCGCAGGAAGCACGGGATGGTATCCCGGCCGCCCGCCCCAATCAGGAAGCAATGCAGGGGCCGGCTGTTCCCGTGTCTTGCCGCACTGGTGGCGTTTGCGCTGGCCCTCGCTAGCGCGACTTCTGCGACCTGCCCTCGGTGTCTCGCTCAGGAGCCTGCTTCGGCACACGAGAAGGGTGTTTTGAATTCCAATCACCATGGCGGTGCGGGGGACTGCGATCGGGACGAATGCTCCTGCTGTGGTTTTCAATTCGTCGCTGCGGATCGCGAACCTAAAATAGAACCTCTCGAGTGCGCTGCTTTGCCGCGGCCCACTGCGGCGCTTGAACTGACCGAGTACATTTCCAGTTTCGACCATCCTCCTCGGGCCTGAGCCGCAACACAACATCCGCGCTACATGCTCTGGGCCACGGCCCTGTTGGGGCTGGACCATCCCTGTCACCGAGGAGACGAAATGCCACGTGCCCTGATGTTTCTCGTGCTGTTGCTTGGCGGATGTGCCCGGGAGGTTGCCGCTCAACCGCAGCAGCCGGACGAGCCGGAGGCCAATCCCGGCCGGCCAACCGTCTCCACACCTGCCACGCTCACACCGGTGGGCTATCTCCAGTTTGAGTCAGGATTCGAAGCTGGGCTGGATTCCCCGGAGTTCACTTCGCGATACAGCTTCAGCGAAGCGATTAAACTTTCGGTGACGCCCCGCTTCGAGCTCCTGGTCTCGGGCGAACCCGTGGCACATTCCACGGCTGAAGGAATTGCTTCGAACCGCGTGGCGGACATATTCGTGGGCGCACAGGGGGTGCTCTTTCGCGGCGAACGCGCGAAGCCCACGCTGGCGGTGAGTTACTTCCATCGGGCGTATGATGGCGGGGCTCCGGAATTCGATTTTGGAAGTCCGCTCAACTCGGTAGTGCTTCTGGCAAGCGCGGATGTGAAGGGATTTCATTATGACGCCAACGCCTTCTTCACCGAGTTGGTACAACAGCCGGTGCGCCGCGCCCAGTTTGGCCAGTCGCTGACCATCTCCCATTCCCTTCCACATCGCTTCACCCTGTCGGGCGAACTCTGGCACTTTACACAGCCTTTTCTTCGGAGCAACGCGGTCGGCAATCTGTGGGCGGTCAGCTATGCCATGAGGAAAACTCTGGTGTTTGATGCCGGATTCAATCACGGGTTGACGGGCACTTCCACGCAGTGGGAAGCGTTCTGTGGATTCACCTATTTGCTCCCCCATCGGCTCTGGGGCCACCCGGCTGCTCCAGTGCATTGAGCGGGCGGATGGCCGGGGCGGCGGGCGGGGGGAAGCCAGGGTGCTCCGCACATCGGTTTTACATACGGGTTTTTCTGCTTCTTGCCGTCCAAGCTCCAGGAATCGCCCCATTCCCCCGAATCGAGACAGACTGCCGCAGTTCCTCCCTCCGCATCAAGCAACCAACGGCCATACCTCTCTTCATGTACGGGCTTGCATTACAGGCGTTACACTCAAGATTATCCAAACACGAATGAATTACACCAGGAAAAGTGCGCAGGGCAAGCGCCTTTCAAGTTTTCCGGGCGAGTGGCCCATCCATCCGTCTGAAGTTTGGATGGACGGGTGGGGCGCTTAGACGCCATTCCTGGTGCGCTCTTCCCCAATCCTGAAAGGTAGCGGGAGCGACTCCATTCCGGGGAGGCGTGGGTGCCCGGCGCCAATCCTGGGTTCCGCCGCTCTCTCCGGCAGGCAGCAGGCTTTGGCCGGCCACCTGCCCTGTGACGCAGCGCACACGCCCGGCAAAGGGTTTGTGGTATCGTTTCAGTTTCTGATTCGCACTCGATACGCATCGTCAGGAGCACGTTTTCCATGAAAAGCACGTATAACGGCACGCCCATCCCCAGCGACGGAACCCCAATCGAATATTCCGGCGACCAGTTTCGCATCGCGGACCGCCCCATCATTCCCTACATCGAAGGCGACGGCACCGGGCGCGACATCTGGAAGGCTTCCCGCCGTGTGTTCGATGCCGCGGTGGAAAAGGCTTACGGCGGCAAGCGCCGCGTTGCCTGGTACGAGGTCTTCGCCGGCGAAACCGCGTTCCAGCGCTTCCACGAGTGGCTGCCGCAGGACACCGTGGACGCCATCCGCGATTTCCGCATTTCCATCAAGGGCCCGCTGACCACGCCGGTGGGCGGCGGCATTCGCTCGCTCAACGTGACCTTGCGCCAGGTGCTGGACCTTTACGCCTGTGTGCGTCCCTGCAAGTACCTGGAGGGCGTGCCCTCGCCCGTGCGCAATCCCGAGCGCATGGACATCACCATCTTCCGCGAGAACACGGAAGACGTGTACATCGGCATCGAATGGCGCTCCGGCACGGCGGAAGTGAAGAAGCTGCTGGAATTCTTGAACAACGAAATGCTCAAAGGCACGAAGAAGCAGATCCGGTGGGATTCCGCCATCGGCATCAAGCCCATTTCGCCCACCGGGACCAAGCGCCTGGTGAGGCGGGCCATTCGCTACGCGCTTGAAAACGGACGCCGCTCCGTGACCCTGGTGCACAAGGGCAACATCCAGAAGTTCACCGAAGGCGCTTTCCGCGACTGGGGCTACGACCTGGCCCGGGAGGAGTTCCGCGCGCAGATCGTGACGGAACGCGAGAGCTGGATTCTGGACAACCGCGACCGCGACCCGAATCTTTCCGCGGAGCAGAATGCCACGATGATCGAGCCGGGCCTGGCGCATATGGCCCCGGAGGCGCGTGCCGCGGTGGTGGCCGAAGTCAAACAAGTGCTCGATTCCATCGGCGCCTCGCACGGCACGGGCCAGTGGAAGAAGAAGCTGCTGATCAACGACCGCATCGCCGATTCCATCTTCCAGCAGGTGGTGACGCGCGCCGATGAATACGAGGTTCTGGCCACGCCCAACTTGAACGGCGATTACCTTTCCGACGCGTGCGCCGCGCAAATCGGCGGCCTGGGCATGGCCCCCGGCGCCAATATCGGCGACGGCTACGGAATCTTCGAGGCCACCCACGGCACCGCGCCCAAATACGCGGATAAGGATGTGATCAATCCCGCCTCGGTGATGCTCTCCGGCGCCATGATGTTCGACTTCATGGGCTGGAAAGAGGCGGCGCAACTGATCGAGCGCGGCATCGCGCGCACCATCCACCAGAAGCGCGTGACCTACGATCTCGAGCGGCTGATGCCCGGGGCCACCAAGTTGCGGACCTCGGAGTTTGCCACCGCCATCATTGAAAACATGGAATTGGCCGTCGCCGCTCGCTGATTCGGCCGCTGCCGGCGCCGCTCGGGACTCAACAGGACAGGAGAACACACTGATGCGCAAAAAGGTCACGGTTGTCGGAGGGGGATTTGTCGGCTCCACCACCGCGCAGCGCGTGGTGGACGCGGAACTGGCCGATGTGGTGCTGACCGACGTGCTCGAGGGCGTGCCGGCCGGCAAGGCGCTGGACATGATCGAATCCACGCCCATCTGGGGCGCGGATTCGCGGGCCATCGGCATCTCCACCGCGAATGGCGATTATTCCGCCACGGCAGGCAGCGACGTGGTGGTGATCACCGCGGGCTTCCCGCGGAAGCCGGGGATGAGCCGCGACGACCTGCTGCGCGCCAACTACGACGTGATCAAGCAAGTGATCGAACAGATTGTGAAGCATTCGCCGAACGCCATCATCATCATGGTCACCAATCCGCTGGACGCCATGGCCCAGGCCGCGCTCCGCCTGAGCCGCTTTCCCAAGCACCGGGTGATCGGCATGGCCGGGGTGCTTGATTCCGCGCGCATGAGCAGCTTCGTGGCCGCGGAGCTGAATGTTTCCGTGGAAAATGTGAACTGCTTCGTGCTGGGAGGACACGGGGACGACATGGTTCCGCTGCCGCGCTATTCCACCGTGGCCGGGATTCCCCTGCCGGATTTGCTGCCCAAGGAAAAAATTGACGCCATCGTGGAACGCACGCGCAAGGGCGGCGCGGAAATCGTGAACCTGCTGAAGACCGGATCGGCCTACTACGCGCCGTCTGCCGCCGTGTTTCAGATGGCGGAGGCGATTCTGAAGGACAAAAAGAAAATCCTGCCCTGCGCGGCTTACCTTGAGGGCGAATACAAGATCAATGGCTTGTTCGTTGGTGTGCCCTGCAAGCTGGGCGCCGCGGGCATCGAACAGATTATCCAGATCAAATTGACGCCAGAGGAAGACGCGGCCCTGCAGAAATCCGCGGGCGCGGTGAAAGACCTAGTCACCGTCCTCAGCGTCTAACGGCAGGGGCGGACCCGCGTGCCTTCCCGCGTTTCCGGCCGCTCTTCTCTTCCTAGGCCTCGGGCGCGTCCGCCGGCGCCGGTCCCACGCGCTCAATCACCACGCGCTCAATCACCACCGGCTTCGCGGGCGTATCCCCGCCGCGGGTGGCCACCCGGGCGATTTTCTTCACCAGATCCACGTTATCGCACTGGCCGAAAATCGTGTGACGCATATGCAGGTGCGGCGTGGGCACCTCGGTGATGAAAAACTGGCTGCCGTTGGTGCCCGGCCCGGCGTTGGCCATAGCCAGCCGCCCCGGTACGTCGAACTTCAATCCCGCCACGCACTCGTCCTTGAATGGAAACCCCGGCCCCTTAGGGCCGCCCGTTCCGTTGCCCAGCGGGTCTCCGCCCTGAATCATGAATTCCGGAATCACCCGGTGGAAGATCAGCCCGTCGTAGAACTTCTTCCCTTCCACGTTCTGCCCGCTCCGCGGGTCTTGATAGGGCTTCTTGCCCGTGGCCAGGCCCACGATGGTGCGCACAGTCAGTGGCGCTTCTTTTTCAAACAGCTTACAGCGCAGCGGCCCCATGCTGGTTTCAAACGTCATGTACAGTCCCGGCTCCGCTTCTTTATTGCTCATGCCGTCTCCTTTAATCTCCGTAGGGGCGCTGCTTGCCGCGCCCCACGCTGCTTGCTGCGTCCGCGTCTACAGGTCTTTTGTGCGTTCCTTACTCATTGCCCGGCTTCTTGGCCGGCGCCTTGGCCGGAGCGGGTGCCGCCGCTCCCGCGGGCGCGACGATGACCGCGGTCACAATGTGGTCCAGCTTGGGAAATTCCTTGTCCAGGTACGCCTTGCCCTCCGCCTGGATTCTGTCCTGGGACGGCCCACGTCCGGAAGGCGCGCCCTCGCCGTAGTCGCCGTAGAATTTGTCCACCACGTCCATGCCCTCCACCACGCTGCCAAATGGAGAGAAGCCCATCTTGTCGAGCGCGCTGTTGTCGCCCAGGTTGATGAACACCTGGGTGGTGCGCGTATCCGGGCCACCGGTGGCAAACGTCACCATGCCGCGGGTATTGTGCTGGGTCACCGGATCGTCCTTGATATTGGCGGTCTGCCACACCGCGTTCACCTTGGGCTCGGCGCTGATGCCGAACTGCACCACGAAGGGCCGCGGCTTGCTGAGCACGCGGAAAAACGCCGCCTGGTCATAGTAGTGGTGCTTCACCAGGTTGTAGAAGCGGTCCGCGCCGTTCGGAGACCACGCGCGCGTTACCTCCACCACAAAGTCGCCCTGCGTGGTGGTGAATTTCACCCGGTACACGTCCGGAGCTTTCGCATTCAACTGCGCCGGATGCTGCAGCGCCGGATCGGTCGGACCTCCCGCCGGTTTGGCCGCCGGCTTTGCCTGCCCGGCCCACACCGCCGCCGCCAGCGCGCAGCCCGCCAGCAGCAGTGTTCCCATTCGGATTGCTTTCATTATTTCTCTCCTCTCATTTTCGCGGCGGTTTTCTCCACATCGCCCATCACCCGCAGCAGGTTGCCGCCCAGAATCTTTTCCACGTCTTTATCGGAATACCCCCGGCGCAGCAGTTCCATGGTGATGCGCTCGAGGTGCGAAACGTCTTCCATTCCTTTGGGCATGACTGCGCCGTCGAAATCCGAGCCCAGGCCCACGTGGTCCACTCCGGCCACCTTCACGGCGTGCTCGATGTGGTCCACGATGCGCTGGTAACTCACCACCGGCAGGTTGCCCTTGGCGGTAAACTCATCGCTCACGCGCTGCCCGCCAATCACCTTGCACGCTTCATCCTCTCCGCACTGTTTCTCCATGGTCGCCTCGGCGGCCTTCTGCTCGGGCGACGCGGCCTTCGACGCGTCCGCGTACTCCTGGCTCAGAAACCCGATGTGGTAGTTGATCTGCACCACCCCGCCGTTTTTCGCCAGCGCCTGGAGCATCGCGTCGCTCATGTTGCGCCTGGCATCGCACAGCGCCCGGCAGGAGGAATGCGAGGCGATCACCGGCGCGCGCGTGACCGCCAGCGCATCGTAAAACGTTTTGTCGGAAACGTGCGAGATGTCCACCATCACGCCCAGGCGGTTCAGTTCCGTGACCACCTGGCGCCCGAAATCGGTCAGCCCGTTGTGCGCCGGCTTGTCGGTGGAGGAATCCGCCCAGTTGTCGTTCACGCTGTGGGTCAGCGTGAGGTAGCGCACGCCCAGGCCCGCGTATTTCCGCAGCAGGTCCAGGTCGTCGTTGATCATGTGGCCGCCTTCCATGCCCATGAGCACGGCGATCTTGCCTTTCTGATGCGCCCGGCGGATCTCCGCGACGGTGGTGGCCAACAGCAGGTCCGCGGGATGCTTTTCCACCTGCGCCCGCACCAGCTCGATCTGCCGCAGCGCGCGTTTGCTGGCTTCCGCAGGCGGCAGCGTCCCCGGTGTCCAGATGGACATGAAGATGGCGCCCAGCCCGCCCTCGCGCATGCGCGGGATATCAATGTTTCCGGCGGCGTCGCGATGGCCCAGGTCGAAATCTTCAAAGTAGAAGCGCTGCGGGGTGTCGTCGTGCGTGTCCACCACAATGGCCCGCTTTTGAATGGCGTGGGCCCGCGCCTCGAGTGTCTCCGTTGGCTTGCGCGGAGCGGCGCCCGCGGCCAGCGTGAGGCATACCAAGCCGGCCAAACCGACGGCCGCGGCCCGGAAGATTGCATTCCTTTGGTTCAATTCCTTGCCTCCGTGCGCCTGGCCCGCGCAAGCTGCCGAATCCCGAAGCATCGGCTCGGTATCTACCTGCGCTGCTTGCCGTGTGGGTGTTGCGTCGTCCCGCGTCTTATCCAAACAGCCAGCCCAGCAGCGCCTGCCGGATGGCCTGCCGGTTCACTTCCGCGATGGATTCCGTGAGCGGAATCAGTTTGGGACACACTTCCACGCAGTTCTGCGCGTTGGCGCAATCGGCCACGCCCCCCGGCCCCATCACCGCCGCCAGACGCTCCCGCATATGCAGCGCCCCGGTGGGATGGGCGTTGAAGAGCCGCACCTGGCTGAGAATCGCCGCGCCCACGAAATTCGAGTTCTCGTTCACCTGCGGGCAGACCTCCAGGCAGTTTCCGCAGGTGATGCAGCGCGAAAGCGGATAATACTTTTCCTGGACCTCCGGGGCCACGCGCGGGCCCGGGCCCAGGTCGTACGTGCCGTCGATGTCCACCCAGCACTTCATGCGCTTCAGGTTTTCGAACATGATGGAGCGGTCCACCATCAGGTCGCGCACCACCGGAAACTTGGTGAGCGGCTCGATGCGGATGGGCTGCTCCAGCGAATCCACCAGCGCCGAACAGGCCTGGCGCGCGCGCCCGTTGATCACCATGGCGCACGCCCCGCAGACTTCTTCCAGGCAGTTGGCGTCAAAGGAGACCGGAGTGGTGGCGCGGCCGTCGGTGGTGATGGGATGCTCCGCAATCTCGCGCAGGCAGATGATCACGTTCATGCCCGGGCGCCAATCGAGCAAAAACTCCTCCCAGTGCGCCTCTTCGCGCGCGCCCGCGCGCCGCTTCACGCGCACCAGCACCTTCTTCGCGCTGCCCGTAGCCGGATTTGCCGCTGCCGCCATATCCTGTTTCCCTCTACCCGGTGACCCGCCGAGCGCGCCGGGCCCCGACGCGCGTTTCACCTGCCACTGGCGACCTCACGACTTTGCGTCGTAGCGCCGCGCCCGCGGCGGAATCCCGGAAATATCCACCGGCTCATAGCTCAACTTGAACGACCCGCCATGAAAATGCGCGCGCGTGGTCTTGAGCCACTCCGCGTCGTTCCGCTCAGGAAATTCCGGCTTGTAATGCGCGCCGCGCGACTCGTTGCGCGCCAGCGCCCCCTGGGTAATCACCCGGGAGAGCACCAGCATATTCTCCAGTTCGCGGCAGAAGCTGAGCGTCTGGTTGGCCCAGGAGGTCCGGTCGGAGAGGTTCACCTTCTTGTAGCGCTCGGCCAACTCCGCCAACTTCGCGTCGGTGCGCTCCAGATTCTTGTTGTTGCGCACCACGGTCACGTGCTCGGTCATCCATTCGCCCATTTCCTTCCACAGGGTGACCGGATTCTCCGTACCTTCCTGGTGCAGCAGGCGATCGTTGAGGTGTTCCTGCTTGCGCCTCTCCGCCTCGAACACCGGAGAGGGCACCGCCTCGCAGCCCTTCTCCAGCCCGCGCGCATAGCGCACCGCGGCCGGCCCCGCCACCATGCCACCATAAATGCAGGAGACCAGGGAGTTGGCCCCCAGGCGGTTTGCCCCGTGATACTGGTACTCGCACTCTCCGGCGGCGTAAATGCCCGGCACGTTGGTGGCCTGGTTCTCCGTGTCAATCCAGATGCCGCCCATCGTGTAATGCATGGCCGGAAAAACCTTCATGGGTTCGACGCGCGGGTCCACGCCCAGAAACTTCTCGTAAATCTCCAGGATGCCTTCCAGCTTGCGGTCCAGGGTTTCCCGCGGAATGTGGGAAACGTCCAGGTAGACCGCCGGATGACCCTCCAGGCCCATCTTCATTTCATACACAACCTTGTGAATGGCGCGGGTGGCGATGTCGCGGGGCACCAGGTTGCCGTATTTGGGGTACCACTCCTCGAGAAAAAAGAACCGCTCGGCTTCGGGAATTTGCCGCGCCGGGCGCTTGTCTCCCGGCTGCTTCGGCACCCACACGCGCCCGCCCTCGCCGCGCGCCGATTCGCTCATCAGCCGGCACTTATCTTCGCCGGGAATAGCGGTGGGATGCACCTGGATGAATTCGCCGTTGGCGTAATCCACGCCCTGCTGGAACAGCGCGGACTGCGCGGAACCAGTGCACACCACGGAGTTGGTGGAGCGGCCGAAGATGGCGCCGTTGCCCCCGGTGCAGAAAATGGCCCCATCCGCGGGGAACGTGCGCACCTCCATGGTCTTCAAATCCATGGCGCAGATGCCGCGGGAGATGCCGTGGTCGTCCAGCACCGCGGAAAGAAACGTCCAGCCTTCGTACTTCCGCACTTTCCCTTCGGCCTCGAACCGCCGCACCTGCTCATCCAGAGCGTAAAGCATTTGCTGGCCGGTGGTGGCGCCGGCAAATGCCGTGCGGTTGAACAGGGTGCCGCCGAACCGCCGGAAGTCCAGCAGGCCCTCCGCGGTGCGGTTGAACATCACGCCCATGCGATCCAGCATGTCGATGATGCCCGGGGCGGCGTCGCACATGCGTTTCACCGGGCCCTGGTTGGCCAGAAAGTCGCCGCCGTACACGGTGTCGTCGAAGTGCCGCGCGGTGGAATCGCCCTCGCCTTTGAGGTTTTTCGCCGCGTTGATGCCCCCCTGGGCGCACACCGAATGCGAGCGCTTGACCGGGACGATGGAAAACAGATCCACCGGCACGCCGGCCTCGGCCACGCGGATCACCGCCATCAGCCCGGCCAGGCCTCCGCCGACGACGATGACTTTGGGTTCTCTCATTTCTGCACGTAAATCTCGAAGGGATGAAAGTTGAACCGCGCGCTATAGACAATGGCGAATCCGGCCAGCGAAAAGGCCAGCGCCACCCCCGCGCCCAGCCAGGCCGCGGCCCGCCGGGCCCGCGCGGTGGCCACCAGTCCCCACTTGCACAGGAAATTCCACAGGCCGTTGCCCAGGTGGAAGGAAGCCGCCGTCACTCCGATCAGGTAGGCCAGGACGTAGGCGTTGTGGCTCATGTCCGCGTGCACGCTGAGGTAATTGGACCGCCCCCCGGTGAGCACCCGCGCGGTGTAAAAATGCCAGCCGATAAACGCGAAGGCCACCAGTCCAGACCAGCGCTGCAGCGTGAACATCCAATTGTGCATCCACGGATATTCCAGCGCGTTGGACTTGCCTTTCGACCACACGTAAAAGCCGTATCCGGCGTGGAAGAGGATGGGAATCCAGATGCCCACGGCTTCGACGAATGGGCGGAACGGAAGGGTCTGCAGCTCCTGGCTCACGGCATCATATTTTTCCGGGCTGACCAGGACGTAGCTGTTGGACCAAAAATGCTCGGCCAGAAACACGCCCACCGGAATGATCCCGGAAAGCGAATGGAGTTTGCGCCAGAAGAAACTTGAATGGTCTACAGTCTGCTGTGCGGACATCGCTGATCGCGGCTCGTCGGTCCTCGCGGGAACGCGTACCCCGATTCCTCAACTCTCTCCCACGCCGAAACGATCCTGCCCACCCCTTCAAAGAAGGCACAGTATAGCGCCGCACCCGCAGGCGCGCAACCGCTCCGGCGGCGCACCGTGGCCGCGCCCCGGCGAATCGCAACCGGCTTGCGATTTTCCAGGGGAATCCGCCGGGCGCGAAATCTCCCTGCATCCGGCGGAGTTTCGTTGTAGCATATGCCGCTGCGTTCCGCTCCGGGGCAGGCTTGGGCGCTCCGCGCGGGGGTTATGGGATGAGCGATCCGATCGCCGATTTCACCAAAATCATTGACGCCATGGTTCAGGCCGGGCAGCCCATCGAAATGTCCGTCGTGGCCAGACTGGCGGGGGACATCGGCAAGGCCTTCAGCGTCCGCCCGGACGAAGTGGCCCTGCTGGCCACCACTCCCGACGACAAATTCCTGCGCTTCGTGGTTCCGGAAAAACTCCAGAACGTGGGCACCATTCCCCTGAACAGTACCAGCGCCATGGTTTCCCGCACCGCGCGGGAGAAGCGCTCCGAGATCATCAACAACTTCACCACCGCGCGCCACTCCACGGTATTCGAGGCCGTGCCGCTCGATTCCAAGCAGCGCGGCGACCCCATCCAGAAAATCATGAGCGTGCCGGTGATCTTCGAAAACAAAGTGGTGGGGGTGCTGCAGGTGTCGCGCAAAGGGAAGAGCGTGACCACCGCGGGCGCCGATTTCAGCACCGCGGACCTTACCACCTTGAATCATTTCGCCACCCAACTCGGGCGCTGCATTCCCCTGATCAAGTATCCGTGAGCGGCAGGCTCTGTTGCGGCTGGGCCGGCGCGGGCCTTTGCTCCGCGTCACGCGCGCGTGAATAGCATTTGACATGCGTGTCCGCTCTTGTTACTTTCGCGACGAATTCCCTCAAAGGAGACAGCGCGGGGTTTCCTGAGTTCGGCGCATCCATCGCAAAATGCCCTTCGTCGCCAAGAAGATTTTCCTCACCAAGGGAGTGGGAAAACATAAGGAGCGCCTTTCCAGCTTTGAGCTGGCATTGCGGAATGCGGGAATCGCCGCCTGCAATATCGTGCGGGTGTCCTCCATCTTTCCCCCCAATTGCAAACTGATTTCGCGTGCCGAGGGGCTCAAGCTGATCAAGCCCGGCCAGGTGGCGTTCTGCGTGATCAGTGAAAACTCCACGCGCGAGCCGCACCGTTTGATTGCCGCGGGCATCGGCATCGCCCTGCCCGGAGACAAGTCCATGTACGGATATCTCTCCGAGCACCACTCCTTTGGTGAGCCCGAAGAAGTGGCCGGGGAATATGCGGAAGAACTGGCGGCGGAAATGCTGGCCACCACGCTGAACGTGGATTTCGATCCAGACTTGTCCTGGGACGAGAAAAAAGAGGTCTACCGCATCTCCAACAAGATCGTCCGAACGATGAACGTCACCCAGTCTGCGGTGGGCGATAAGCGCGGCCTGTGGACCACCGTGCTGGCCTCCGCCTTCCTCATCGGCGACGAAGACTAATCGTAGTGCCGGCGCCTGCCATCCGGTGGTCTCTCAGGGTCTGCGAAAGCCCTCCCGCTCCCCATCGTGCAGCCTGACCGCCTGTGCTACCGGCTGTGCCCCGCCTTCTTGCTCCGCTCGAAATAACCGATGCGTTCCAGCACCGCGCCGGCCACCAGCGGCAGGGCCACCGTGGCATCGTCCAGAACTTCCGCGAATTTCCCGCCCTCTTCCTCCGGCACGAATTTGCCCCACGACACGGCCTCACGGTACGTGCTGCCCGAAAGCCCGCCCCAATTCACCGGCTCCGGGCAGATGCGCACGCCGTAGTGGTAGCGCTTCAGCGGCACTTTCTCGATTCCCCGCCGGGCCAGCAACTCCGCGAAGACGCCGAACTGCTGCGTCCAGTTGCGCGGCACTCCGCCGCCGATGGTTAGAATCCCCATGCGTTTTGTGCCGACCATGGTCTGCGCAAAATACTCGAAGTCCTCGAATGGGTCGTAACGCAGTTGGCGTTCGCCGCGCTTCTTCCGCATCCGCTGGTCCAGCGCGAAGTCAATGCCCAATTCGGAATCAGTGAACGCCGGCACGAATACGGGAACGTTGTGTGCCCGCGCGGACTTCAGAATGCCGCGCCCGGGCGTGGTCTCCAGCAGGTATTCGCCGATGCGCCGGTGCAGCTTCCAACTGCACACTGTCTCGTTGGGATCCCACCCTTCCAGAATGCCGTCCACCACCGTTTCCACGTGGTCCAGGTTGACTTCCGGCTCCAGCGAGTCGTACACGCGGTTGTAGCCCGCATGGAAGAGCTCGCGGTCGTCCATCGCCGGGTCATACCGGAAGTGCGACCGCCCGGTGGCCTCCACCAGCCCGTGGGCCATCAGCGCGCCGGTGGAGACGATGGCTTTCACGATTCCTGCTTCCACCAGGTCGCAGAAAATCAGCCCCATCTTCCCCACAGTCAGCGCGCCAGCCAGGGTCATCACCACAAAGCAATCTTTGTCCCGGGCCATGGCCTCCAGCACGTCGGCGGCATCGCCCACCTGGCGCCCGGTGAACGCAGTCTCCCCCATGGCCCGCACCAGCGCGTCAATGGTGGCGCATTTCGAGAGGTCAATCGGGTAGATGGGCCGCAACCGGTCGTGCACCGGATCGTGCAGCACACGTCCGGTCACCGTTTTTTTTCCGCCCGCAGGGCCCTTGCCGCCGTGCCCGGCCTTTTTGCCGCCCGCGTGTCCCGCGCGCCCGCGTTTTTTCGGCATGGCTCTCCTCGCCAACCGCGATAGAATCAGCCGGTCGCGCCGGAAGTTTACAGGATGGCGCGGGGAAAACAAATGACCACGCCTTTCTTCATCGCCGCGGGATTCGCCACGCCCGCCGCGCCGCATGTTTCCAGCGGCTTTGTTGCCGCGGGCCTGGCGCGCTTGGACGTAGTAGACATTTTCGTCGGGCATAGCCTGATCGGCTGGCTGCTCATGGGCGCGCTGGCCGGATGGCTCTCCGGCGAACTGGTGCGCGGCAAGGGCTTCGGCTGTCTGGGCAACATCTTGCTGGGACTGATCGGCGCGGTGGTGGGCGGCTGGCTGTTCGAACAGCTCCACATCGAAGCTTACGGCTTCATCGGCGGACTGGCTGCGGCCACCATCGGCGCGGTCCTGGTGGTGGCCCTCTCGCGCGCGCTTTCCGGCGGCAACTAGCGGGCCCGCGGCGCCTGCTTTCCCGCTTCCGCCAGGCCGGCAGGAACTTTCGGGAATTCCCTAAATTTGCCCGCGGCCGCCGGACTCACTTCCAGTAGAATCCCACCAACGCTGCGCCGCGCGGCACCACAACTAGGAGGCACTGATGGCCTGCAAACCGGAGGTCCTGAAATCTGTCCCGCTTTTCGCGCTTCTCGATGACGATGAGACGGCGGTTCTGGCCACTCAGGTTGAATTCAAGACCTTTGCTCCGCGCGAGCGCATTTACAAACTGGGGGAGCCGAGCGGTCCGGCCTATGTGGTCCTCTCGGGCAAAGTCCGGGTTACCACCCTGGACGAAGATCACCAGGAAGTGGTGGTGGATGAGCCGGCCGTGGGCGACTTCTTCGGCTTCGCCTCCATGATCGAGCAGACCCCGCACCAAACCTCCGCCATCGCCGTGGAAGCCTCCGAATGCCTGGAAGTGTCCCGCGAGGACATCGCCACGCTGCTGCAGCGGAAACCTCATGCCGGAATGGACCTGCTGACCACGCTCGGCCGCCAGTTTCACGCCTCCCAGGGACTGGTGCGGCTGCGCGCCGGCCGCAATCCCA
>Ga0335085_10001542_pt1 | contig 47776 bp, 35 predicted proteins | sample Lox_Sample_45_FD_206712 | JGI IMG/M metagenome (GOLD analysis project Ga0335085, IMG submission 206712) | Soil microbial communities from Loxahatchee National Wildlife Refuge, Florida, United States - Lox_Sample_4.5 | ecosystem: Environmental > Terrestrial > Soil > Wetlands | place: USA...
CCACGTGCCGCCATAGGCCGAAACCGACTTTCACGTGATCGTAAAGCATGAGATCCGGCACATGCACGATCAGATCAAGCAGCCAGTGGGAGAACACGGCCGCCGCAACAACTGCGAACACCACCAAACGCCGGGTCCGGTAGAAAGCCGAAACGATCGCGCCGAGAATACCTGCCAAGACAAGTGAACCCGGCAGGCTGTGCGTGTACGGCATGTAGTAGAGGTCAAGCGGGCTGCCCTCGGTGAACCCGGGCACGATACGCACCTTCTCGATGCCAAGCAGAACGAGGATCGACCAGACGACATCCATCCACTGGACGGCGACGAACAGCACCCACAGCGGAATGCGTCGAAATACTGCCCTGGCCGCGAATGCGGGCCCATAATGGCCAACCAACATGGATGCGCTCCCTGGCCCGAGGCCAGCTTAACACTGGTTGAAGGAGGCCCGAACCGCACCTATTTCGGGTAAATTGGTGGACAGGGCGTCCCGCCTGTCCTATATGGCGCCCCTTCGTCGTCCACGTGACGGATCGGTGACGCGGGGTGGAGCAGCCCGGTAGCTCGTCAGGCTCATAACCTGAAGGTCCTAGGTTCAAATCCTAGCCCCGCAACCACAATGAGCACGCGGCTTAGCGGCGTTAAATGCGCTGCTAAGCCGTTTTGTGCGAATTGTGCCCCCGCGCATGCGGGGACCCATCGGCTGCCGATCGACTGACAGAACCCGCGAAATGGTTCAGTTGGTCCTTCGCCTAGTCGTCCTTGCGATGGCCAATCGGGAGAGAATTGACGAGGTCCCGCTGCAAGAATCGTTGGACCATGGTCGAGGCTGCTGCCCGCAAATCCGGAGCAAATCCGGAACGCGCGTGGATCAGTGTCGGTCGGCGCGGGAAAATGCATTGGACTTCGGTCCAATTGCGAGTGTCGCAACCACGCCGGAGTATCCCCCGCGAGACTGTAAGGACTTCGAACGTGCCGTTGTTGTGGTCAGTCTCTGCCCAACAGCCGCATTAGCGAGAGTGGAAGGGGTGCGATCTGCGGGTAAGGTCGGCACGGCAGTACGCTAACCGTCCGCAGATGACGACCCATCCTGACAATGCGTTCCGGCCATTGCGCAAGGCGGCCCGAATCCATTTCGCCGAAGTCCGCGCCACAGGAGCAATGTGCGATGGACACGACGATCGGGAAATTCGGTGGCGCTGGAAAGTCGGCCTCGTCCGGTCAAGGTGAGAGCCAGTCAGGAAAGCCGCGAATCTCGAAGCGAATGCTTCTTCTGCTCCTCGCGCTGGGCGTCGGCGCCGGTGCGATCGTCGCCTGGATTGTTTTCTCGAAGCCGGCGCTGCCCGCGGGCTTTGCGGCGGGCAACGGACGGCTGGAAGCAACCCAGTACTTCATCTCCACGAAATATCCCGGTCGCATCAAGGAAGTTCTGTTCAACGAAGGCGACACCGTAAACGCCGGCCAGGTGGTGGCGAGGATGGATACGTCCGCGCTCGACGCACAGCTGCGCGAAGCGGAAGCGACAATCCGGACGACGTCAGAGAGCAAAAACGTCGCGCTGGCGCAGGTTGCCGTCAACCAGGCCAAGTACAACTACGCGGCACAGCAGAATGCCCGCTCGCAGCAATTGGTGAAGCGCGGCGCGGTCAGCGGCCAGGAAGCGGAAATCGATCTCGCCAGCATGCTGTCGGCCCGCGCCGAGCTGGCGAGCGCCAAGGTGCAGGTCGTTCAGGCCGATTCGAACATCGACGCGGCCAAGGCCGCAGCCGACAAGCTGCGCGCCGAGATCCGCGATGCCGTTCTGGTGTCGCCCATTCGCGCGCGCATTGAAACGCGACTCTCGGAACCCGGCGAAGTGCTGGCGGCAGGCGGACGCGTGTTCACGATCGACGATCTGAGTGACGTCTACATGTACGTCTACCTGCCCGAGAAGGTGACCGGTAAGGTCCCTGTCGGTTCCGAAGCGCGCGTTGTCCTCGACGCCGCCCCGCAATATCCGATCCGCACCTTCATCTCCTTTGTTTCTCCGACTGCGCAATTCACGCCGAAGACCGTGGAGACGGCGGAAGAACGCCACAACCTGACCTTCCGCGTGAAGCTGCAACTCGACAAGTCGCGCCTGCGCCAGTGGGAGCCGCTCGTAAAGGTCGGTCTGCCCGGTATGGGCTATGTCCGCTGGGACAAGACCGCTGAATGGCCGGCCAAGCTTCAGGTCAGGCCGGTTCCGCAGAATCTGTGGCAACCCACTGGCTCGGCCATCGCGCAGGACACCAGATAATGGCCGACGAGGGGTCCGGGTGGGTCGTCAGCGTCGGAGGCGTGTCTCAGCGCTACGGCAAAGCCATCGCGCTCGACGATATCAGCCTGAACGTTCCATCGAACAAGATGATCGGACTGATTGGCCCCGACGGAGTCGGCAAGTCGACTCTGCTGGCAATGATTGCTGGCGTACGCAAAATACAGAGCGGAAAGGTGGAAGTCCTTGGCGGCGACATTGCAGACCGACGCTTTCGCAACACTGTCTCCTCGCGCATTGCCTATCTGCCGCAGGGCCTGGGCAAGAACCTCTATCCCACCCTCTCCATATTCGAGAATGTCGATTTTTTCGGCAGACTGTTCGGCCAGTCCCGCGAAGAGCGGGAATGGCGCATCGATGATCTGCTGAAGAGCACCGACCTTGCACCGTTCCGCGAGCGCCCGGCGGGCAAGCTTTCCGGCGGCATGAAGCAGAAACTGGGGCTTTGTTGTTCCCTCATCCACGATCCCGATCTGCTGATTCTGGATGAACCGACGACCGGTGTTGATCCACTCGCGCGCCGCCAGTTCTGGGAGCTCATCGATCGCATCCGGCAGCGCCGGCCGACCATGAGTGTGATGGTCGCAACTGCGTACATGGACGAAGCCGAGCGCTTCGATTGGCTGGTGGCGATGAACGCCGGCAAAGTCATCGGTACGGGAACGCCGCAGGAGGTTCGTGAGCGCGCGCATGAGACGACGCTTGAGCGCGCCTTCATCAAGATGCTTCCGGAGGAAGTACGCCGCGGCCACAACGAACCGGTGATCACGCCCTACAAGCCGACGGGCAGGGCGCCCGTCATTGAGGCGCATGGATTGACGCAGCGCTTCGGGTCGTTCACGGCCGTCGACCACGTCAATTTTCGCATCGAACACGGCGAGATCTTCGGATTTCTGGGCTCGAACGGCTGCGGCAAGACCACCACGATGAAGATGCTGACGGGTCTGCTGCCGCCGACCGATGGCACCGCGCTCCTCAACGGAGAGCCGGTCAAGGGTGGCGACGTGGAGTCGCGGCGTCACGTGGGTTTCATGACCCAGGCCTTTTCGCTCTACACGGAACTGACGGTGCGACAGAACCTGATGCTGCATGCGCATCTTTTCGATCTGGCACCGGACACCGCTCGAGTCCGTGTCGAGGAGTTGCTGACCGAATTCAGTCTCGGCTCTGTCGCCGACACACTTGCGGAAAGCCTGCCGCTTGGGATTCGCCAGCGACTGTCGCTCGCCGTGGCTGTGCTTCACGAGCCCGAAGTGCTCATTCTCGATGAACCGACATCGGGCGTCGATCCCGTCGCGCGTGACGGATTTTGGGAACTGCTCATCAAAATGTCGCGCGAAAAGGGTGTCACGATTTTTCTCTCGACGCATTTCATGAATGAAGCCGAGCGCTGCGATCGCATGTCGATGATGCATCAGGGGCGCGTTCTGGCACAGGGTACGCCGGCGGATCTGGTAAAGCAGCGCAAGGCTGCAAGTCTCGAGGAGGCCTTCATCGGCTATCTCGAGGATGCCGCGGATAAGAAATCCGCCCCCTCAGAATGGAGCGAAACCGAGCAACCCGCCATGGCGCAATCGCATGCCACGGGGGAAGAGGGCAGGTTCAGCCTCAATCGCGTCTGGGCGTTTGCGCGCCGAGAAGCCATTGAACTTGCGCATGATCATGTGCGGCTTGCCTTTGCCGTGCTTGGCCCGCTCTTGCTCATGGTTGTATTCGGCTTTGGCATCTCGCTCGACATCAATCACGTCGCCTATTCGGTCCTGGATTTCGACGGGACGGCGGCCAGTCAGACCTATGCCGACACGTTCCGCGGGTCGATGTACTTCGACGAGAAGAAGCCGATTCACGATTACAATGAAATGGACCGTCGACTGCGAGACGGCGAATTGCGTTTCGCAGTGGAAGTCCCGTCGGGATTTCAGCGCGATCTGTATTCAAACCGCCAGCCGGAGGTGCTTGCTTATATCGATGCTGCCGTGCCGTTCCGCGCCGAGACGGTGCGCGACTATCTCGAAAGCGCGACCAGCCAATACGAAGCGCAGTTCCGTAAGGACCATGGCCTTCCGCCGCGCGCCGAACCGGCGAATATAGAAACGCGCGCGCTCTATAACCAATCCTTCGACAGTGTCTACGCCATGGTCCCGGGCGACGTAATGCTTCTGCTGATCCTGATACCGAGCATGCTGACTGCGTTGGCCGTCGTGCGAGAAAAAGAACTGGGTTCGATAGCGAATTTCTATGCAGCGCCGGCCACAAGAGGTGAGTTCCTGCTTGGAAAGCAGCTGCCATACATGGGTGTTTCGCTCATCCAATTTGTCACGCTGGTGGGCCTGGCAGTCCTTCTCTTCCACGTGCCCGTAAAGGGCAGTCTCGGAACACTCGCTCTCGGCGGCATAATCTATGTTCTTGCCAGCACCGGCTTCGGCCTCCTGATTTCGGTATTCGCGGCGACGCAAACCGCTGCAATCTTTGCGGCGGCGATCATCACGATTCTTCCGGCAGTCCAGTTTTCCGGAATGTTCGTGCCTGTTTCGTCGCTCACGGGCGTCGCTGCAATCGCCGGCAAGATTTTCCCGAGCACCTACTTCCAGGCCATCAGCATCGGAACGTTCACCAAGGCGCTGGGTCTGGCGACCCTTTGGCCGAATTTGATGGCCCTTTTGATCATCGCGCTTGTCTATTTCGCAGTGTCTGTCGTGCTGCTGCCGAAGCAGGAGGCGTGAGGGTATGGAACGCCTGCAGCACATCTACCGGCTTGGCATCAAGGAGATGATCAGCCTTTCGCAGGACGTGGTCCTGATCCTGCTCATTCTCTACAGCTTTACCTTCGCGGTCTACACGCCTGCGAAGAGTGCCGTGATGGACGTCGTCAATGCATCCGTTGCGATCGTCAACGAGGACGATTCGCAGATTGCCCGGCGGATCGGCGACGACATGTTGCCGCCCTTGTTCCTGCCGGCAAGGGAGATTTCGTTCAGCGACATCAACCACGCCATGGACAAGGCGAAATATACCTTCGTCGTGGATGTACCGCCGAAGTTCCAACAGGATTTGGCAAAGGACGCCAAGCCAACCGTGCAGACCATCGTCGACGCGACGGCGATGAGTCAGGCCGGCAGAGGCCCCGGCTATATCCGGAAGATCATCAATTCTGCAGTGGGGCCGTACTGGTCGGCGTCAGGCAATCCGGAAAATCGGCCCCTCATGAAGTTGAACACGCGTGGGCGATTCAATCCGAACTTTCAGCAGAGCTGGTTTGTCGCGATAAATCAGGTCATCAACAACATCTCGGTGCTGGCGATCTTCCTGACGGGCGCCGCTGTGCTGCGCGAGCGTGAACACGGCAACATCGAGCATCTGCTGGTGATGCCGCTCAAGCCGTTCGAACTGATGTTCGCCAAGATATGGGCGAACGGCCTCGTGGTCGTTGTCGCGGCGATGGCGTCATTGTTCTTCGTGGTGAAGGGTGCTCTTGGTGTCCCGATCGCCGGGTCCATGCCGCTCTTCGTCAGCGGCCTGTGCGTCTACCTCTTCTCGGTCACGGCACTGGGAATCATGCTCGCCACGCTGGTGCGCTCGATGCCGCAATTCGGGCTGCTAGCGTTCCCGGTGTTCATCGTCATGAACCTTCTGTCGGGCGGAAACACGCCGCTCGAAAGCATGCCGCAATTTCTGCAGAAGGCGATGCAGCTCGTGCCTTCGACGCATTTCGTGAGTTTTTCGCAGGCGGTGCTGTTCCGGAATGCGACCTTGTCGATGGTGTGGAAGGACCTTCTGATCATGTTCGCGATCGGCTCGGTTTACACCGTCTTCACGCTCTCCAGATTCCGAAAGATGCTAGCCGCGGTCCAGTGAGGGGATTGCCATGAACAAAAACGCCTCAGTTGCGCGTCTGTCCTTGCTGCCAATTCTCCTGCTCGGCGGGTGTGTCGTCGGCCCCCAGTACAAGAAGCCCGACATGGCAGTGCCCTCCGAGTTCCGCGCGCAAGTCACGCCGGCGGATTCGCAGTCCTTTGCCGATTTGCCCTGGTGGAGCGTGTTCAAGGACGCAGCGCTGCAGGGCCTCATTACGAAAGCGTTGGCGAGCAACTACGATCTTCAGGTTACGGTCGCCAGGATCGAGCAGGCACGCGCACAGGTCGACATTGCAGAATCTCAGGGCCTTCCGCAGATCGGATATGGCGGAACGGCGGAAGCCGCCAATGCTTTTGTGCCCGGCATCCTCACGAAGAACGGGAAATCCGGAACAACTTCGTACGGTGCATTCGAGGGGCTGCTCAACGCTGCATGGGAACTCGATCTGTGGGGACGCATCCGCCACACGACGGAGGCGGCGCAGGCCAATTTGTACGGGCAGGAGGATGTGCGCCGTGGCGTTATGTTGACCCTGGTCAGCGACCTCGCCGCGGATTATTTCAAGCTGCTGGAGCTGGATCAGGAACTGACGATCGCGCGGGACAGCGCCGAGACCTACAAGAAGACGCTCGATCTCTTCACCTACCGTTTCGAAGGCGGAAAGGACAGCCGGCTTCCTGTTGAGCGGGCGCAAGCGGCCTACGAGTCGGCCAACGCCGCAATCCACGCCGTGACCTTGCAGATTGGCCAGCTCGAAAACGCCATCAGCATCCTGGTGGGCGACTATCCGCGTACCATTGAGCGAGGCCGTTCGTTGGCCGACCAGTCGACACCGCAAACACCAACGGGCTCGACGACGTCGCTGTTGCAACGGCGCCCCGACGTGCTCCATGCCGAGCAGAACATGATCGCCGCGAATGCGCAGATCGGCGTGGCCGTGGCCAACTTCTTTCCGCGGGTCGGACTGTCTGCATTCGTCGGCGGAGATGCCGTCCACGTCGCTGGCGCGTGGCAAACGTTCAATGTCTGGAATCTGGCCCTGAACCTCGCCGGTCCGATCTATTCCGGCGGTGCCCTGCAGGCGGCTTATCATCAAAGCCAAGCCTACTGGGACGAGACCGTCGCCCAGTACAAACAGATCGTGCTGACCGCCTTCCGCGAAACATCGGATGCGCTCGTGGCTCAGCAGACTCTTGGGCCGCGCCGGATCGCGCTTCAGGGCCAGGTCGCCGCGCTTCGTCATTCCGTCGATTTGGCGGTGATGCGATATCAGGCGGGCCGTGCGAGCTACTTCGAGGTCCTTGAGGCGCAGCAGCAGCTGTTCCCCGCCGAAAATGAACTTGCCCAAACCGAACGCGATCAGCTTGTTGCCGTCGTCAATCTTTACAAGGCGCTCGGCGGCGGATGGGACCAGAAGGAAGCTGTGCCGGCTGCGCAGCTGACAAGCAACAGCGCAGGGGCCGCTACCGAGCCGAGTCCAAGCGCCCCCAGCGCCCGCGCGACACAATCTCGCTCGCCGACGGAGGTGGCGGCCGCGGGTGCCACAAGTCCTGCGGCTCAGCCCAATGCGGGTTCTTCCACCGGAAAATAGCCATGCCATCGACCGCAGCCGGAGCGACCGTTCCCTGAGCGATGGCAAATGGACCGAGTGCGATCGATGAGCAAATGCGTCGCCGTTATCAATGCCGGATCATCCAGCATCAAATTCGCGCTCTACGAAGCTGGTTCAGAGGTGTTGCTGTTTCGGGGCAAAGTCGAACAGATCGGCATATCGCCCCACCTTCAGGTGAACGACGGGAAGGGTGCGACGGTCGTCGATCGAAAATGGTTGGGCGAGGGCGTCGATCATCGGGGAGCAACCCAGGAAGTCCTGGCGACCGCGGGATCGCTTCTGGCTGGTGAGCCGGTGGCGGCGGTTGGGCATCGCGTCGTGCATGGCGGAACGAAATACGCCCAGCCGACGCGCATCGACCAGGCCGTGGTCGCTGATCTCCGCGAGCTGATACCACTCGCCCCGCTTCATCAGCCGCACAATCTGGGGCCGATCGAAACAATCGCCGCGGACGCGCCGCATGTTCCGCAGGTGGCCTGTTTCGACACGGCCTTTCATCGCATGCAGCCCCACCTTGCGCAGCTGTTTGCGCTACCGCGCAAACTGACCGACTACGGCATTCGCCGATATGGCTTTCATGGCCTTTCCTACGAATATGTGAGTTCGCATTTTCGCGATCTCGCGCCGGAACTGGCGGAGAAGCGCATCGTCATTGCCCATCTGGGCAACGGCGCCAGCCTGTGCGCCATTCATCGTGGCCGCAGCGTGACGACCACGATGGGCTTCACCGCCGTCGATGGTCTGGTGATGGGCACGCGTTGCGGCAACATCGATCCGGGGGTGCTTCTCTATCTGATGCAGTCGGAAGGCATGGATGCGCGGGCCATTGAGGACCTCATCTACCGCCGATCCGGTCTCCTCGGCGTGTCGGGAATTTCCTCGGATATGCGCGCACTGCGGGCGTCGTCGGAACCTGCCGCCGCCGAAGCGATCGCGCTGTTTGTCTATCGCGCCGTGCGCGAGATTGGCTCACTCGCCGCGGCGCTGGGCGGTCTCGATGCACTGATCTTCACCGGCGGCATCGGCGAGAACGATGCCGTGACGCGTGCGCAAGTTTCCCACGGGTGCGCATGGCTCGGGCTGGAGTTGGACGAAGCGCGGAACGCGAACGCCGAAGGCCGGATCAGCACGAATGCTTCGCGCGTCGAAGCCTGGGTCGTCCCAACAGATGAAGAACGCATGATCGCCCGGCAGACCTGTTCCGTCCTTGGCCTCTGATGCGCATTGGAGACGAAGAAATGAAGGTCAAAGTTCGCAGGAAAGAAGACGTCAGCGTTCGCCCGGAGAAGATGAAAAACAAGGAATACGTCAAGGCACTGCGGAAACTGCAGGTCGAGCTCTGTTACGTGCAGGAATGGGCAAAGGCGACCGGTGCCCGCATCATCCTGGTGTTCGAAGGTCGCGACACCGCGGGGAAGGGCGGCATCATCAAAGCGATCACGGAGCGGGTCAGCCCCCGCGTCTTCCGGGTCGCCGCGCTGCCCGCGCCGACGGAGCGCGAGAAGACGCAACTGTACATGCAACGCTATATGGCGCATTTTCCGGCCGCCGGCGAAATCGTGATCTTCGACCGCAGCTGGTACAACCGTGCTGGCGTGGACTACGTGATGGGGTTTTGCAACGAGGAGCAGCACGAGAAATTCCTCGAAGCCTGTCCACTTGTTGAAAGATGGATGGTCGATCAGGGCATCATCCTGATCAAGACCTGGCTCGAAGTCGGCATGGACGAGCAGGATCGCCGCTTCGAGGCCCGCATAAACGATCCGCTTCGTCAATGGAAGCTGAGTCCGATGGACCTGGAATCGTACTCGCGCTGGTACGATTACTCGCGGGCGCGCGATGCCATGCTGAAGGCCACGGATACGAAGCATTGTCCGTGGTATCTGGTGCGCTCCGACGACAAGAAGCGGGCCCGGCTGAATGGAATCTCCCACATCCTTTCGCTCATTCCCTACGAACGCCTGAAGCACAAGAAACCCAAGCTGCCCAAGCGCTCGAAGCACGGCAAATACGATGACGATGCGTCCCTGAACGGTCGCAACTTCGTGTTGGAGCGCTACTAATCATCACTCCGCCGCGGCGCGTTGTGTGAACTGGTCGAGAAGACCGGTCGGCAGCGCCAGCAGCACGACTTCGCCGTTCGCCCGCAAGGATGGCTCCGACGCGAGCTGGCCGCTGGCATTGCGGCGCACGGCGATCACGGAACCGGTGCGCCAGGTGGGCGGGGTTGCCGCCAGCATCTTGCCGAGGAAGGCCTGGCGCGCTTTCGGGTCTTCGATTTCCTGCGCCACGTCGCGGCACAGCTGCTCGTAAGTCTCGGTGCGATCGCCCGCGCGCATCACGGCGAGCTTCGCGTAGGGGCCGATGATCAGCGACAATTCATCGGCCAGCCGCGTGATCGCCGCCGTCGGTCCCAACTTCTCCACGCCAAGTCGCGTACTCGCGCCTGAAACTTCAGGTGTCAGGTCAAATTCCGGGACCTCGAACGCTTCGCCGCGCAGCAGCAGATAGCGCCAGCCGTCGCTCCATTCCGGCATGATGATGCGCTCGTCGGGTGCAAACAGCAGCAGCTTGCCATCCTTCGCGAACGCATCCGCCGCACCGGCCGTAAACCCGCTGCGCAAGGCGCGCGCCAGATCGCGGCCGAGGTCTTCCGGATCGTTCAGCAGACGGTCGAGCGTCTTCTGGCTGGTTGCGGAAATCGCGCAGGCCGTGGGATGCGGAAAGGCGATGCGGTTGCGCTGGAAGGAATACCAGATGCGGCGGATGATCTCGCCGTCGATCAAGGTGCGATCCCACAGACTCCGTGTCCAATAGAAGATGCGGAACTTCACGGCTTCCTTGTCCGGTTCGAAACTCACGGGAGCCACGGCAATGGGCCGGTTCTTGTCGACCAGCGCCAGGTCGGACACCAGCTCGCGCACCAGATCGCACACCTGTTGCGGCGGGTGATCGAGCGGCCCGAAGAATGCGAGTTCGGCGCGGTGGGTTTCATGCGCCCGCAACACTTCGGTGGCCGCGTCCGTCAGCTTGGCATTGGGGATGACGAGCAACCGCCCATCCGGCCGTCGCCCCAACGCGGCGCGCCAGTTCATGGACTCGATGCGCACCGTGTCGTTGTCGAGCAGGATGCAGTCGCCCACATGCACGGCGCGGTCGGCATGCAATGCCAATCCTGCGATCATGCTCGACAAGGTCGGCTGCATGGCAAAGCCGACCGCCGCCGTGACAATGGCCGATGTCGTCAGCACGGCCGTGAGATCAAGGCCGAAATAGCGCAAGGTGGCGAAGCTCGCGGCGAAGGTGAGCAAACCGTAGATGATGACGCGCTGGAAGCCGGTCGGCGGTGCACCGGTGAAGCTCGTGGCCAGCGTCAGGATCAGCGTGCCCGTCACGATGACGGCCAGCACCGCCGTTGCGATCAGCGACGCCGAGAGCAGAAGCGAATGGGCCACGCCTTCGCCGAGCACGGGATCGCTTTGCGTGAAGATCGTCACGGCCCACAGCAGCGCCGTGATGAGGATGGCGGGAAGCAGAGCCGTGCGGGGAATGCTGCTCATGCTTTCGGCCCCAGCTGTGCCAGCGCTTTGGCGAGGCTTGTGCGCAGCCGCTGGATGGCTTCGGCAAGCGTGCGCACCTCGCGCGCGCCGGCGGTCGGCAATTCCGGCGCAGCGGATGTGGAACGGCTCGCCTGCTCGGCAGCTTCCGTCAGCTTCTCGAGCGGTGCGGCGACCGTTGCTTCCATGGCGGCGGTGAGCGCGAAATAGGCGACGGCGAAGATGAGCGCGAGCCCGCCCATCAGGATGCCGACCAGCTCCAGCGTGCTGCGGAATTGCTGCGTGACCGGCACGGTCAACAACTGCACCCCGACAATGTCGTTCAGCTTCCAGCCGAATCCGTTGTTGGGGCCGTACTTCGCCACCATCAGCTTCGGCGCGCGCTCCGGCGTGTCGTGGCAGATGATGCATTTCGCATTCGTGATCTGGATCGGCCGCGCCAGATAAAAGAGGCGCTGGCCGTTCTGGTCGAGGATGCCACGCAATTCCTTGGTGCTCGCGTTGTTGCGGAATTCGCGGATCAGCTCGACCTCGAACGGTCCGGCGCGATCGGCGACGGATGTCGGATTCAGCGCCGCCTCGCGATACATGTAGGCATGGTCGCCGGCGCTGACGCTGCGGAACACGGTCTGCGCCGCGAACGCCGGCACCGTTTCCTCGTGAAACACGGCGTCGTGCAGCTTGGTCAGATTGGGCAGGATGTGCTGCGTGGTGTAGCCGCGGATCGCCATGGCGGAGGAGAGCAGCATGCGCGCCTCCGTTTCGGCGCTGTCCATCGCCTCGTTCTTGAGCAGCAGATAGAACCCGCCGCCGCCGGCGAACAGCGCGATGACGAAGACGATCAGCAGATTGCGGCGGATCACGCCGCGGATGGTGGGAACGCTCATGCCCTGCCCCGGAGACTCCGGTGATAACATCCGTCACACTTGTACGGCGCACAAGCATTTACGGATCTCCCCCTCCCCTTGCGGGAGGGGGCAAATTCGAGCGGCGGCCTGCGCTCAGGCAGCGAAGCGGTAGCGCCTGGCAAAGCCGCGAAGAATTTGGGGGAGGGGTTCCTACCGAACCACCCCTCCCCCAATCCTCACTTGCTGCGCAAGTTCGGATTGCCCCCTCCCGCAAGGGGGGGCAGTTTGCGTTCGATGACGGGAATGATTGAAACTTGCCGACCGAATTCGCGGGCAGGGATTTATGAACGAAGTTTCCAGCACATCAACGGCCTCGACGCCGAACCCGCCCTCGATCGGCGCGGCCCTTTCGGCCGTGGCCGAAGCCAGGGGCGACCAGTGGGCCGTCAAATGTCAGGATGACACGATCACCTGGCGCGACCTGCACCGCCGGAGCAATCGCATTGCACGGGCGCTGTTGGCGCGCGGCGTGAAGCACGGCGATTTCCTCACCATCGCGCTGCCGAACGGCATCGGATTTGTCGAAGCCTGTTACGCGGCGTGGAAGATCGGCGCCATCCCGCAGCCGGTCTCATGGCGGCTGCCGCTCTCCGAAATGAAGGCGATTGCCGACCTCGCGGAGTCGCCGGTCATCATTGGCGACAATCCGTTCGAGATTGGCCGGCCGGTGGCCTCCATCGCGGAACTGCTTTCACAATGCCTCGATGACAGCGAACTTCCGGATGCGATTTCGCCGTCGTGGAAGGCGCCCACCTCCGGCGGCTCGACCGGGCGGCCGAAGCTGATCGTGTCCGGCGCGCCGGGCGTGGTGGTTGAGGCCGGCCCGACCTTATGGCGCATGACCGCGGACGACGTACTGCTGATGCCGGGGCCGCTTTATCACAACGGGCCGTTCGTCACCGTGTTTCCGGCGCTGATGATCGGCGCGTCCGTCGTGCTGATGCCGAAATTCGATCCGGAAGAGACGCTGCGGCTGATCGAGAAGGTTCGCGCCACCTGGCTCTATCTCGTGCCCACGATGATGAGCCGCATCTGGCGGCTGCCGGAGGAAGTGCGGCAGACCTCCGATGTGTCGTCGCTGAAGACGCTCTGGCATCTGGCAGCGCCGTGTCCGCCATGGCTGAAGGAGGCGTGGATCGAATGGCTCGGCGCCGACGCGGTGTGGGAACTCTACGGCGGCACCGAAGGCGTGGCGGCGACCGTCATCAGCGGCGCGGAGTGGCTGACGCATCGCGGCTCCGTCGGCCGCATCGCGGTCGGCGGCGAGATCGAGGCGTTCGCGGCGGACGGCACCATGCTGCCGCGGGGTGAAACCGGCGAGATCTTCATGCGTCTCGCGCCGGACCAGGCGCCGACCTATCGCTATGTGGGTGCCGAGACGCGCGCGTTGCCGGGCGGCTGGGAATCCATCGGCGACATCGGCTGGCTCGATGCGGAGGGCTATCTCTATCTCGCCGACCGCCGCACCGACATGATCCTCGTCGGCGGCGCCAATGTGTATCCGGCGGAAGTGGAAGCGGCCATCGACGAACATCCGCTGGTGCAATCCTCCTGCGTGATCGGCATTCCCGACGACGATCTCGGCAACCGGGTGCACGCCATCGTGCAGCCGCGCGAGGGTCTGACTGAGGCCGATCTGGAGTCGCATCTGGCGGATCGTCTGGTGCGCTACAAGCGGCCGCGCTCATATGAGTTCATCGCCGAGCCTTTGCGCGACGACGCCGGCAAGGTCCGCCGCTCGCAACTGCGCGAGGAAAGAATCAAGACGGGCCGCTAGCCGGATCCTCCCCCGCGAAGGGGGGAGGATCCAACGTTCAATCCACGATCGCCGAATAGGCCAAGGTGCGCAGATCGCGCCGCAGGGAGAGGCGCGCTTCGGTGCCCATCACCTGCGTCATGAAGACGACCGTCATGTCTTCGACCGGATCGATCCAGAAGGCGGTCGCAGCCGCACCGCCCCAGAAATATTCGCCTTCGCTGCCGGGAATGTGAGTCTTGCGCGTGTCGACGGTGACGCCGCAGCCGATGGAGAAGCCGATGCCGGCATAGCCCGCCTCGCTGAACATGCCCTTGCCCATCTCCATGTCGGTGAGCAGCTTGTTGTCGGGCAGCAGGTTGAGGCTGAACATCTCCACCGTCTTGGGCGACAGGATGCGCACGCCATCGAGCTCGCCGCCGTTCAGCATCATGCGGCAGAAGCGCATGTAGTCATGCGCGGTAGAGACAAGCCCGCCGCCGCCGGATTCGAGCTTGGGCGGTTCGAGGTAATGCGATTTCTGCGCATCGTCCTGCAGTTCCAGGCCGCCGCCCTTCTTCGGCATGTAGCAGGAGGCGAAACGGTCGAGCTTGTCCGCCGGCACGGAGAAGCCCGTGTCTTTCATGCCCAGCGGCGCGAAAATCCGTGTGCGGAGGAATTCGCCGAAGGTCTGGCCGCTGATCTGCTGCACGAGGTAGCCCAGCACATCGATGGCGAGGGAGTAATTCCAGTGATCGCCCGGCGAGAAGTCGAGCGGCAGTTTGGATAGCTGCTCGACCATGGCGTCGAGCCCGCCGGAGCTGTGGAATTCGCCCACCTTGGCGCGGCGGTATTCGGCGTCCACCGGGGTGCGGTAGAGGAAGCCGTAGGTGAGGCCGGACGTGTGCGTGGCGAGGTCGATCACCTTCATGCGCCGGGCGGGCGGCGCGGTGATGAACTGTCCGCTCGTGTTGGCGGTGAGGCTGGGGATGCCGCTGACATAGACGCCGAGATTCTTCCACGACGGGATGAAGGTCTGCACCTCGTCGTCGAGCGCGATCTTGCCTTCCTCGACCAGCATCATCAGCGCCACGGCCGTGATCGGCTTGGTCATGGAGTAGATGCGGAAGATCGCGTCCTCGCGCATGGCCTTGTTGCGCTCGAGGTCCATGGAGCCGGTCATGCCGGTATGCGCCAGCTGGCCGCGCCGGAACACCTGCAGCAGGAAGCCGGGCAGGGCGCCCGAATCCACATATTTGGCCTTCATGGCGGCATCGAGCCGCGCCAGGCGCTCGCCCGACAGACCCACTTCTTCCGGCTTGGACATACCCGTCTCCCAATGGCTATCGCCAAAGTCTAGCGCACGCCGAGCCGCCGTCGAGTCCCGCGGAGGAGAATGCGTCCGCCTTCCCGGGCACGTGATCGCAACCTAAGCTCGCGACATGCGAAGCGATTTCGAACGGATCGTGCAGGAGACGGGGGCGGTCCCGCTCACCTGGGATTGCAGCCGCGCCACCTTTCCGTTTGTCAATCTGGGCGATGCGCTGGGGCCGGTGATCGTGGCGGCCATGGCGGGCCTGCCGGTCCGCCACGTCGGCTTCAAATCGCGCGACACGCGGCTCTGTTCGATCGGCACGATCGTGCACAAGATGCGCGATGGTACGGTGCATGTGTGGGGCACCGGCGTCGATGCCCGGCGCAACGCCATGACACCCGGGCCGGCCGAATTCGAGGTGCCGCCGGAAACGGCCTTCGTCGTGCATGCCGTGCGCGGGCCACATTCGCGCGACACCTTCCGGCGCGCCGGCGTCGAAGCGCCGGCCATCTATGGCGATCCCGCCTGGTTCCTGCCGCGGCTCATGCCGGCCACGGTCGAAAAGACGCACGAGCTCGGGGTCGTCCTGCATGTCTCCGAATTGATCGAGCGGCATCCGAATTCCGGTCCGCTGCCGGAATTTCGCCGGTACGCTGTTCCGGCCGATCAGTCCGGCGCGGTCCGCATCATCGCGACCTATCACGATCCGACGCTTGCCGCGCTCAAGTCGAAGCTGAACGAGATTCTGGCCTGCAAGCGGATCGTCAGCACGAGCTTCCACGGCATGATGCTGGCGGACGCCTACGGCATCCCTTGCGCCAAGTTCTCCCTGATGCGGGGCGGCGGCCGGCTGATCGACGCCTTCGACGAGCGCGAACAGCTGGATCACCGCTTTGCGGATTTCTATGCGGGCAGCGGCAGACGCAAGGTGCCGGCCTATTGCCAGGACCGGGGCGAGCCGACGGACTGGGCCGCGGTCGCCGATTTCATCGATCGATTCTGGGAGCCGATCGACAACGACTTTGCCGCGCTCCGCGATGCCTTTCCCCTGCCGCTTGCCGTCGATCCCGCCAGCCGCGACTGGTCCAGCGCGGTGAGCGGTCTTGACGCCTTTACTCTCTAGCGCCGCGGGCCCTAAGAATCGGTAATGGCTGACACATCGTCCCTTCCACCCGGCTGGCCTGCCATGTCCGTCGCCGAGGCGCACAAGCGGCTGACGGCGAAAGGCTCCATGTTCGAGATGGAGGAGGCCGACATCCGCGGCGTGAGGATGCGGGTGTGGAAAAACCTGCCGCCTTCCTTGCGCGAACTTCTCGTGTTCGCGCGCGCCATGTGGGGCAAGCGCGAGTTCGTCGTGTACGAGAACGATCGCGCCACCTACGAGACCTGGTACCGCGCATCCATCGCCATCGCGCGCGAGCTCGAGAAGCAGGGCGTGAAGAAGGGCGACCGCGTCGCCATCATCATGCGCAACCTGCCCGAGTGGCCGGCGATCTTCTATGGCGCGGGAATTCTCGGCGCCGTCGTCACGCCGCTGAACGCCTGGTGGACGGGGCCGGAGCTGGAATATGGGCTGGTCGATTCCGGCGCCAAGATCGTCTTCACGGATTCCGAACGTCTCGAACGCATCGCCGAACATCTCATCAATTGCCCGGACCTGAAGCGGGTTTATGTCAGCCGCTATCCCGACAAATTGCCGAACCCGATGGTGGTACGGGTGGAAAGCGTGATCGGGGAGGTCAACGATTGGGGCAACCTGCCGGACGATCCCATGCCGGACGTCGCCATCGCGCCGGATGACGATGCCACCATCCTCTACACTTCGGGTACGACCGGGAAACCCAAAGGTGCGCTCGGCACCCATCGCAGCATGCTGTCGAACATCTTCGCCTCGGCGTCGTCAGCGGCGCGGAATTTCCTGCGTCGCGGCGAGACGCCTCCGGCGCCGGGCACGGTCGAAGCGCAGCGCGTCGGCCTGCTGTCCGTGCCGTTCTTTCACGCCACCGGATGTTTCGCCGTGCTCAATCCCAACATCGCATCCGGCGGCAAGATCGTTCTGATGCGCAAATGGGATGTCGAGCAGGCTATGCAGCTGATCGAGCGCGAGAAGATCAATTTCGCCGGCGGCGTTCCCACCATCGCGTGGCAGCTGATCGAGCATCCCAACCGCCACAAATACGATCTCTCGTCGCTGGAGGCGGTGGCCTATGGCGGCGCGCCGTCGGCGCCGGAGCTCGTACGCAAGATCCGCGACACGTTTCCGAAATCGATTCCCGGCAATGGCTGGGGCATGACGGAGACGCAAGGCACGTGCACCAGCCATTCCGGCGAAGACTACGAAGCCAGGCCCAATTCCTGCGGGCCGCCAGCGGCCGTATGCGACATCAAGATCATGAGCCTCGATGGCGCGCACGAACTCCCCGTCGGCGAAGTGGGTGAGCTGTGGGCCAAGGGTCCCAACATCGTGAAGGGCTACTGGAACAAGCCGGATGCCACGGCGCAGACCTTCACCGACGGCTGGGTGAAGACGGGCGATCTGGCGCGCGTCGATGAGGAGAACTTCTGCTACATCATCGACCGCGCCAAGGACATGCTGATCCGCGGCGGCGAGAACATCTACTGCATCGAAGTGGAGAACGTGCTGTACGAGCATCCCGCGGTGATGGATGCCGCCCTCATCGGCAAGCCGCATCATTCGCTCGGCGAGGAGCCGGTGGCGGTGGTGCATCTGAAACCTGGCCTGCACACGACGGAAGAGGAATTGCGAGCTTTCGTTGCGGGCAAGCTCGCCTCGTTCAAGGTGCCAGTAAAGGTGATCTTCTGGCCGGAGACTTTGCCGCGCAACGAAAACGGCAAGATCCTCAAGCGTGAACTGAAGAAGATTTTCGAGATTTCCTAATCCACCATCGCTTCGGCGTCCGCGCCGATGGGCGGTTCGGTGACAAGCGCCGCTTCGCCGGCGAGGCGTCGGAGGTTCTCCTCGTGACGCTCGCGTGTGATCGGGAAGCGGCTGATGACCGCGAGCGACAATCCGTAGATGACGAACACCGCAGGCACGTAAATCAGCGCAAAATTGCGGATGATGGCGGGGTCGACACGTCCCGGCATGGCATTGGTCGGGAAATGCGCCAGCCACAGCACGATGCCGGCGGCAAACACGCCAAGCCCCGTCACCGCCTTCTGGATCAGGCTGTTGCCGGCGAAGAACAGCCCTTCCGAGCGGCGTCCCGTCGTCAATTCGCTGTCCTCCACCACATCGGCAATCATCGACACCATGAGCACGGAGGCGCCGATGGTCAGGGCCCCGGCAATTGTTCCGATCACGAACAGGATCGGCATCAACAGCGGATCGCCGTTCGGCGGGAACAGGCCGACGAGCCTGAGGACAATCGGCAGAACGAGGATGACGAGGCCAACGGCGAAGAAGATCACCGCGCCATTGCGCTTGCCGAAGCGCTTCGAGATCGGCAGGGCGATCAGGAAGGCGATGAACACGGCAAGGAAGGTGGAAAGCGCGAGCACGAAGATTTGCGTGTTCGAGAGTTCGAAGAAATAGGTCTTGACGTATTGGTCGAGCGCGAACACGAGGCCGGTGGCCAGATTCAGGAAAATGGCTGCAGCAATGAGGATCAGGAAAGGCCGGTTGGACAGCGTTGCCAGCATTTCGCGGAAATGCTGGCCAAGCGACACGGGGCGCGCCGGCGCTTTGCGCAACAGCGGAATGAATTTGTGGGTGCCCGCCGCCGAGATCAGGATCGCGACAAACATCACGATCGCAGCGGTCAGCCCATAGCGGCTGTAACCGATCTCATTCAGCTGTCCCACCTTGTGGGTCGCGTCTGGCGTGAGGAAGACGATGTAGGCGAGCGCAAACATCGTCATGCCGCCATACCAGGCGAAGAAGACGCGGAAGCTCATGAAGGAGGTGCGCTGGTCGTAGTCCTTGCTGAATTCCGGCACCAGTGCGGAGGAGGGGATTTCGTAGAAGCTGATGAAGGTGCGCACGACGATCGCCACCCCCAGCAGATAGAAGAACGTGGCGCCTTGCGACCAGTGCGGCGGATTCCACAGCAGCAGATAGCTCACCGCTACGGGCAGCGCTGCCGCATACATCAGTGGATGGCGCCGGCCCCATCGCGTGCGCAGATTGTCGGAGACCTGCCCGATCACGGGATCTATCAACAGGGCATCGCACAGGAAGGCGATGAAAATGGCCAATCCCACCAGCTGGGCCGGCAGGTGCATCACCTGATTGTAAAAAAGAAGGAGGATGGTCTGGAATCCATTGTCCTTCACGCCGTAGGCAACGGAGCCGAAGCCATAGAACAGTTTGGTCCTGAGGCTTGTCAGCCCTTTCGCGCCCGGCGCGGCCGCCATGGTCTTCCTCCCAGCCGGCCGCTTTGTGCCGTTGGCGCAAGGATTTGCGGTATAAGGACTGAAGTCAATCGGGGCTGGAGTCGCGGGTGGAAGCGGAACGCGAGCAGATGAGCAGTCGGGAAAGGCGCGCATGCGGCCCGGATTGATTCTCGCCGCCTGCGGTCTGGTGGCGGGCGCCGCCCTGTTTGCCATCGCGGGACAAAATGGTCTTTGGCTCGCCAGCGCACTGGCCGTCGTGCTGCTGGCGGGCGCGGCCATGATGGGTGCCAGAAGCACGAAGGCGGAAGTCGCCGCACAATCCGTGGTGACACAGGCAGGCGGCGACGTGCCGGCGCCTCCACCGGTGTTGCGCGATGTGCTGGAGCAGCTTCCCGATCCCCTCATGCTGCTCGACCAGGCCGGGCGCGTGGCGTTCGCCAACGCCGCGATGCGCGCGGTCGTCGGCACCGATGCCGAGAAGAAACACGTGTCGGCCGTTCTCCGCACGCCCAGCGTGCTGCAGGCGATCGACCAGACGACCTTCACCAACGAGCCCGCAACCGTCGAGTTCGTCTTTCACGTGCCGGTCGAGCGGCACTATCTCGCTTACGTCGCACGCACCGCCCATTCGCCGGAACTGACGACCGTCCTGCTGCACGATCTGACCGCATTGAAGCGGGCGGAACAGGCGCGCGCCGATTTCATCGCCAATGCGAGCCACGAACTGCGCACGCCGCTGGCCGCCGTCGCCGGGTTCATCGAGACGCTGCGCGGCCACGCCCGCGACGACGAAGCGGCACGCGCCAAGTTTCTCGAGATCATGAATCTCGAGGCGCAGCGCATGCGCCGCCTGATCGACGATCTTCTGTCGCTCACCCGCATCGAGCAGAACGAGCACGTCCCGCCTTCGGGCGAAGTGGAAATCGAAGACGTGGTGCGGGATGCGGCGGCCACGCTTGGGCCGCTCGCCCAGGCCGACGACGTCACCATCGCGATCGAGGCGGCCCCCAACCTGCCGGAGGTCGCCGGCGAGCGCGACGAACTCATCCAGGTGTTCCAGAACCTGATCCACAATGCGATCAAGTACGGCAAGACGGGGGGGCATGTGTGGATCGCGCTGTCCACGTCGCCCAGTGTCTATGGCCGCCGCGGCTCAACCATGGTGCGCATCAGCATTCGTGACGACGGCGAGGGCATCCCGCGCGAAGCGATCCCCCGCCTCACCGAACGGTTCTATCGCGTGGATGTGAAGCGCAGCCGTGAGCGCGGCGGCACGGGGCTCGGGCTCGCCATCGTCAAGCACATCATCAACCGTCATCAGGGCCGCCTGGTCGTGGAAAGCCGCCTGGGTGAGGGCAGCACGTTTACCGTGCTGCTGCCGGCGCGGACGCCAGCCTTGGCCAGCCCTGTCACGGAAGTGATATAGAGCTGTCACAAAGCCGTCCGAGTGCGCCCGTATTCAGGCATTGATGCGGGTTTTAGGGCGGCTCCCAAAGGGAACCGGATTGATGAGCGGCGATCACACAGTGAAGGCCTTCACCGAGAAGCTTGAGGCGCTGTCGAGTTCCGTTGCGCAAATGGGTGGCCTCGCCGAGGCACAACTTGGCGATGCCGTCGAAGCCATTGCGCGGCGCGACACCGCGCTTGCCGAACGCGTCATCGCGGGCGACCCCCGCATCGACCAGTTGCAAACGGAAATCGAGGATCAGGCGCTAAAGGTGCTCGCACTGCGCCAGCCCATGGCGGTCGACCTGCGCGAGACCCTGGCTGCGATCAAGACCGCGAGCGAGCTCGAGCGGATCGGTGATCTGGCCAAGAACATCGGCAAGCGAGCGCTGGTACTGAACCGCGAGCCGCCCATCCGTCTGACGCATAGCCTGGCACGCATGGGCAAGGCCGCGCTCAGCCAGCTCAAGCTCGTGCTCGACGCCTACTCCGACCGCGATGCGGCCGGCGCCGAAACGGTCTGGCGCAACGACGGTGAAATCGACGAGATCTACAACAGCCTGTTCCGCGAACTTCTCACCTACATGATGGAAGACCCGCGCACGATCGGGTTGTGCACGCACCTTCTCTTCATCGCCAAGAACATCGAGCGCAGCGGCGACCACGCGACGAACATCGCCGAGGTCGTCTATCACATGGCGACGGGCGGCCACCTCGCCGAGCGGCCGAAGGCCGACGTGACGAGTTCCACAAGCGTCCCCTTTGAGCGGAAGGAATGATGCTGAAGCCGAGCGTTCTTGTAGCGGAGGATGAAGGCGCGCTCGTGACGCTGTTGCGTTACAATCTCGAGCGCGAGGGTTATCGGGTTTTTGAAGCGCGCGACGGCGAGGAGGCTCTGCTGGTCGCCAGCGAGGAGAAGCCCGATGTCGTTCTCCTCGACTGGATGCTGCCGCAACTCTCCGGCATCGAAGTGTGCCGCCGCCTGCGCAACCGCCACGAAACCCGCAACGTCCCCATCGTGATGCTCACCGCGCGCGGCGAGGAAACCGATCGCGTGCGCGGACTGGACACCGGCGCCGACGATTACATCACCAAGCCCTTCTCCATGACGGAGTTGCTGGCGCGGCTGCGTGCCGTGATGCGGCGTATCCGGCCCGGCCTTGCCGAGGACGTGGTTCGCATCGGCGATCTCGAGATGGACCGCGCGGCCCATCGCGTCCGCCGCCAGGGCAAGGACGTTCATCTCGGCCCAACCGAGTTCAAGCTGCTCGATCATCTGATCCAGCATCCCGGCCGCGTGTTCTCGAGAGAACAATTGCTGGATGCGGTGTGGGGCTCCGACGTCTATGTCGAAGCCCGCACCGTGGATGTCCATGTCGGCCGGCTGCGCAAGGCCCTCAATGTCGAAGGCCTGCGCGATCCGATCCGGACCGTGCGTTCGGCCGGCTATGCGCTGGACGACGAGTTCGCAGCCTAGGCTTTCCAGGCCGCTGCAGTTCAAACATCCGCCGTGTTAGTATCCGGGATGAATTTCATCAGCGACAACGTGTACGGTGCAGCCCCGGAGATCCTTGCAGCGGTTGCGCGCGCCAATGAAGGAACCGCCGCCTCGTACGGCGAAGACGAATGGACGGCGCGGGTCGTCGCGCGCCTGAGCGAAATCTTCGAGCGCGAAGTTGCCGCCTTTCCGGTCGCCACGGGAACGGCCGCCAACGCGCTCGCGATCGCGACACTTGTGCCGCCCTACGGCGCAGTGTTCTGCCATGAGGAGAGTCATCTCGTTCTTGATGAGTGCGGTGCGCCGGAATTCTTCACGGGCGGCGCCAGGCTGGTGCCGTTGGCCGGCGAGCATGGGAAGATTTCGCCCGAAACGATCGCGGCCGCGCTGGCGCGATATCAGGGCGGCGTGCACAGCCCGAAACCGTCCGCGATCAGCATCACACAAGCGACCGAGCGCGGCACGATCTACAGACCTGCGGAAATCGCGCGGATCGGCGGGCTGGCGCGCCGCCAGGGGCTATCGCTGCACATGGACGGTGCCCGCTTTGCCAATGCGCTGGTGCATGCCGGGTGTTCGCCGGCGGAACTGACGTGGAAGAGCGGCGTGGATGTTCTGTCCTTCGGCGCAACGAAGAACGGGGCGTTGTGCGCAGAGGCCGTGGTTTTCTTCAAGCCGGAGATGGCGCGCGATTTCGAATACCGGCGAAAGCGCGGCGGTCATCTGTTGTCCAAGATGCGGTTTGTTTCGATCCAGCTGGAGGCTTATCTCGAACAAGATCGCTGGCTGCGGCAGGCGCGTCGCGCCAACGCACTGGCGCAACGAATGGCCGACGGCCTTCGCGGTCTCGACGGCATAGAAATCGTGCATCCTGTCGAAGCCAACGAAATCTTCGTACGCATGCCGAAGCGAATTGTCATCCGGCTGCGCCAAGCCGGCGCGCAATTCTACGAATGGATCGACGAAGGGAGCGAGCACACGCTTGTAAGACTCGTTCTCTCCTTCCTCACGCCGGAGTCGGACCTCGAAAATTTTCTCGCTTTGCTGCGCGCTTAGCCTCCGGCTGTCGCCAGGGCCTTGTTCGTTTCGTGAATCTTGAACCGGTTCAGATGCGGCCGAGCAGCGTCAGTGTGCCGGCCTGCGAGACTGAGCCATCGTCGCCGCGGATGTAGTCATAATGGACGCCGATGGACCACGCACCAGTCGTCGCCGACAGGCTGCCGCCGAGCACGGCATTGCCGCGCGCCGGATCCGGTCCGGTCAGAGAGAACCCGCTCAACGGTTCGCTGACAAAGTTGCCCTTCAGCTTCTCCGCCCCATTGGCGAAATCGTAGCGGTAGCCCGCGCGCGCCTCCGGCTGCAGGTAGAACTCGCCGAGATTGATGTCCTGCCGGATATCGGCGCCCAGGAAGCCACGCAGCGACTGATAATACGTCGACTTGATGTTCAGATCGAAGCCGTCGCCGCTGTTGGGATCGCCGCCGCCATGCTCCGTGTAGCCATCCTCGCGCATCGCCAGCCCGTCGACGCTCATCAGCGGCGTGAAGACCGTGCTGCCGGAGGTGAGGATGACGCCGGTCGTGGCGCCGATCGAACCCAGCAGCGCGGGCCGCTTGCCTTCGGCGGTGCGCGAGACACCCCCGACGGTAATCGCGCGCTTGCCATCCAGCTTGCCGATGCCGGCGTTCACCTGGGTGTCGAAGAAGAAACCCTTGCCGCGCCAATCCGTGTAGCCGCTGAGCATCGCCCATAGCGTGTTTGTCTTGGACGTGAGTGGATCTTTCTCCGTGATGTCGCCGGAGTAGAAGGTGAGCGCACCGCCGTAACGTCCATCGGCTGGGTTGCCACCATCGAGGCCCATGGCAAGCCCGTAGCCCGAATCGCGATAGCCGATCGTGTTGGCACTCGGATCCTGGTTGAGGTTGACCGCGAATTGCTGGCCCCACAGCGTGGTCTCGCCGGGCTGCGCCGCATACATCCGCAGCTCGCGCTGGCGCGCCGCGACCGGTCCGGACGCCTGATCGGTAAGCGCGATCGCAAGGGCGCGCGACGCGCCGGTCACGTTGGGCGCGAATTGCGAATAGACCGTCTGATAGAGCGCGTTGCCTTCCTCCGTTGTCAGCGGAACGCCATTGACGGGCAAGCCGGCCGAGATCACGGCCGCGCCAAGCTGGTCGTCGTTCGCCAACGCCTCGTTGGCGAACGGGAACATCTTCAGCGCATAGCCGTGCAAGCCGAGTTCCTGCGCCGTCTTGGGATCAAGCGCCAATTGCAGTTGCGAGCGCGAATTGACGTCCTGCTCGGTCAGGCAGCTTGGCGTGTTGTTGAACAGGAATGGTACGTTGTTGCAGATCTGCGTCTGGAGTGAGGTCAGATCGGCGATATTGAGCTGTCCCAGCGGTGCATCGATCAGTGTGAAGATCGATTGCTGCCCCGGCACGATCACGAAGCTGCCGAAGCCCAGCGACATGAGGGATCCGGTTTGCAGGTTCGCGGGTCCGGTCGTCGTGATGATGCCGCCGGCCGTCGGGTTGGCGGCGAGATTGTAGGTCTGCGACAGCGTCGTGATCAGCGTGGCGCCGCTCTGAATGGTGAAGTTGTTCGCCGTGAAGCGCTCCGCCGGATCGATCGAATCGTTGGTCAGCGTCAGCTTGCCGCCGGATTCGACGAGCACATCTAGGCGTCCGGCCGCGCGATCGGTAATGGCGCCGGTGACGGTCGCAAAGTCCTTGATGTCGAGGCTGTCGTCACTGGCGCCGGCATTGCTGGTGCCGCCGAACTCGATGTCGCCATTGATCGTGGCATTCTGGTTTGTCGTTCCGGACACGGTCACCTGGTCCGCCGCGTTGCCGAGCACGACGTCGCCCACGATGATGCCGTAATTGTTGACCACCGTATCCGTCGTCGCTGCGCCCATGTCGAGCGCGATGGCGGTCTGCCCTTTGTTGTCGAGGATTGTCGCCACGGCACTGATGGCGTCGTAATTGTCGACGCGGGTCAGCGTTCCGGACTCGTCCCAGATGGCCCGCGCCGTCAGGCTTGTGACCGTGGTATCGGTGATCGATGCCTGGGCGCTGATCGTGCCTTGGTTGACGATCGTGCTCAGGGTTGCACCCTGATCAATGTGCACGGCGACAGCCGTGCCGCCGATTTCATTGCCGCCCCATGCCGCCGTGATCGAGCCGGTATGGCTCGAATTCTGGTTCGAATTGAAGAGCAGCGGAATGGAGGCGCCCGAGCCGATCGAAAGGGCCTGCACCGTCATGCCGGGCGTCGTCTCCTTGGTATCGCCGCTGGCATTGGCTGTGATCGAGCCGGAGTTGAAGAACCCGCCATCGAAGATCGTGTCGAAGCTGCCCGAACCCTCGATCCGCATCGTCGTCGTGGAGATTTGATTCGGGTTCGTCGGGGAAGCCAGGATCTGGCCGCGGTTTACGAAGCTGCAGGCACCCATCTGGCTTACGAGCGCGCAGCTCATGGCATTCGAGTCAGTTCCCAACGTACCGGCGAAGATCCCGATGTGCAGATCGGCGGTGGGCGTTGCGCCGCTTGCCACCGGAGAGATGACAAATGTCGGCGCAAGTCCGTTGCCGCCGATGTTGGCGTTGGTCGCACTGTCGCCGCTGCTCGTGGGTCCGTTGTTGAGAATGCCGTCTCCAACGCTGCCCGCGATGGCCACGCCCGGTCCCGCGACTGGGTTGGTGGCTGTGGTGCTGGCCGCGATCGTTCCATTGGCCGCGATATTGCCGCTGTTTTCGAACGCCCCGCCGAGATTGCCCTGCAGCACAACACCCTCGGAGCTGAAACCGGACGCTGTGATCGACGCCTCCTTGCCGATGATGAAATCGCCGGTTATCGCATCGCCGGTGGAATTCTGTTCGATCTTGATGCCAACGACGTTGCCGGACGTCGTCGATTTGGGATCGGTCGGCGAAAGAGAAACGGTTCCATCGACTTCCAGCGTCCCGTTCAGCACGGAATTCTCGATAAGGTGAATGCCGGTCCCGCCGTCGCCGGTCACAGTCAGCGAACCGCCTTGGCTGAGCGTGACATTGCCGTTGATCGTGGCGACGTTCGTTTCGTCCGTCCCGATCAGGACGCCGGTCTTGTCGGTGCCGGTGTCGCCGGTTTCCGCCATGCTGATGGTGCCGGCCATCGTAAGATTGCCGTTCCACGTTGTGAGGCTGCCAATATGTATCGCATCGCTGCTCGTGCCGGTGATCTTCAATGACGAACCGCTTTCAAGGTTGATGTCGCCGTTGAAGATGCCCGTGGGATCGCCATTCGCGATGCCGACGAGAATGCCGGTTTTGGTGTCGCCCTTGCCGGTGAGGTCAATTGTGCCGGTGCTGTCGAACGCCGTGACGCCGGTGCCTGGGCCATTGCCGGCAGCGGTGGCATCGAGCTGCACGCCGATCGCGCTGGTGGTGGCCGTGTTGCTGATGTTGCCCTTGTTGGTCACCGTGTTGGCCGAGTCGATCTCGACGGCGGGTCCCGCGACGCCGACCACCACCGAGCCGGTGGACTCGATCAGGATGTCGCCCGGCGACCCGTCGGCCGCCGTGCTTGTCTTGATCTGCTGTGTGACCTTGGTCGTGATATCTGTGAAGTTGTCCGCGTACGCCACGCCCGAAACGAGCGCGGCCGTCGCCGCCGTCAGCATCAACCCACGCTTCAACAAGGCGAACCCCTCTTTGTCGCTGTTCCAAATTCGTACGGCCAGGATTGCCTGTTGCGTCGCCCCAGCCAGGGCCTCGCGACGCCTCGGCCAAGGCGCCTCTCGGGCCCACCGACCTTAGCCGCATTCCGAAAGGCTCCGCTAGCCGCAACAGTCGAATTTCCTTCAACTTTTTCACTTTTTAATCGAGCGTTAGCGGGCTGCTGGCAGAATGAAGGTTGAACAGCCAGAGACCATGCCGGGGGGCCATGTCGTCTGTCAGCCGCAGCTTTGCCAAGCTATCCCAGCGCGAGGTCATGGCCGCGACCTCTCGGCACGAGATGCTGTTCGCAGGCCGACGGGGCGGCGCCAGGGCATCCTTCGCGTTTTACGACCTGAGCGGGCTCGATCTGTCCGGCCGCAACCTTGCGGACGCGGACTTCACCGGTGCCGTGCTGGAAAACGCGAACTTCGCAAACACGCGGCTGGAATCGGCAAGCTTCTTCGGTGCCGATCTTCGGCGCGCCAACCTCGTCGGCGCGACATTAAGGCGCGCTGACATGCGCGGCGCCTCGTTGCGCGGAGCCAATCTTACCGGCGCCGATCTCTACGAAGCGGATTTGCGCGAAGGCACGATCACGCAGAAGGACCGCAACGGAAACCTGCTTGCGATTCAGCACGAGGTCGGTCCGTCGGAGCTTCCGGAAGCAGTGCTGCGTGGCGCCAATCTCGAGCGCGCGCGGCTGACCGGTGTCATCGCCGCGCAAGCCGACTTCACGGACGCTGTCATGCGTGGATGCAAGTTGCAGCGCGCAAATCTGCGGCAGGCGAAACTCTCGGGCGTCAATCTCGAAGCCGCCGATCTCTCCGGCTGCAATCTGGCCGGCGCCGATCTCTCGGGCGCGATCCTCGTTGGCGCCCTGCTGACTCAAACCGTCTTCGACGGTGCCGACATGAGCAACACGCTCACCGACGCTCCAACGGGACGCGATATCGCGTCGCTGCCCGCTCCGATCATGGAACTCCTGGAACGGCACGCGCGGTGGGCAGAGACCGACGGTCGCGAGGGTTCTCCGATCGACTTGACCGAAGTTGACTTGCGGCCGCTCAAATCGCTCGCGCATCGTGCCTTGACGGCGCTCGTCGCACCAAGGGTCATTCTCTATGGAATCGATCTGCAGGGCGCCTCGCTTCAGGGCAGCAATCTTTCCGGCGCCGATCTGCGCACGGTGCGGCTGACCGGGGCCGATCTTCGCGGCGCCAACCTGATCGGCGCCCGCCTGAACAATTCCGACTTGCGCGATGTGAAGATGGGTCCGTTGCTGATTTCCGGCGACCGGCTGTTGCCGGCGCGGCTCGACGGCGCCGTCGCGCGCTATGCGGATTTCCGCGGCGCCGATCTCCGACGCGCCAAGGTTGCGAATGCCGATTTCTCGTACACCAATCTGGCGGATTGCGATCTGAGAGATGTCGATCTCTCGCTCGCCACTACGGCGGGCGCCAAGCTGACCGGCACCAATTCCCGCACGTGAGCTAAAGCCGAAGCCTTAGTCCGGCATTCGCCGCGAAGGGCGCACCGGGGCTCAGGCTGCGTGGATTGCTTGCATTCGGCACTCGCAGGATCGGCACTGCGTCCACAGGCGAAAATGTGCCGAAGGTCTCGTAGTGGGTGTCGAGTAGGTTCTGGATATCGGCAAACACCTCAATTGTCTCGTTCAGCCTGTACTGTGCTCCGATATCGACAACAACATACGGACCTGTCTGCGGATTGAGGTTCGACTCGTCGCCGCGGAGATAGACGCCGTCCGCGTAGCGCGCGCTGAGCGACAGGCCAAGATCTTCGTTGGCCTGATAGACGAGCAGCATCTTGATGTTGTTGCGCGGGATCGATGGCAGGAAATCTCCGCGCCTTACATGGATGAGTCCGTTGGTATCGGCTTGCGGATTGTCCTGGCTGCTCAGCGTGAATGGAGTCTGGAACGTGGCGTCCGTGAAAGCGTAGTCGAGCGATGCCGTCCAGGCGCTGAACGCAATTTCCGCCGAGGCTTCGATGCCCTGGCGCCGCGTCTCTCCGATGTTGCGGAAGAAGGCCCGGCCGAGGATCGGGCTCGCGGCGAAGAGGATGTCGTCGTCCAGTGTGGTGCGATAGAGACCGGCGTGCCAGCGCAAGGTGGCGGCACCGAAATCTGAACCGCCGCGCGCGCCGGCTTCAAAGGTATGTCCCACGACCTGCTTCAGGTCCGGGTCGGCGACGAAGAAGTTGGTGAGGCTACAGGGCGCAGCCGGGCTGGCGCAGGAGAACTCCGCCGGAGTGGGGGCGCGGTTGGCTTCGGAATAGCCGGCATAGAGACTTGCGTCCTCCGAAAGCTTGTATGCCAGTCCAACGGCCGGATTCACCCGGCTGAAATCGTGCGAGCCGTTCAGCGAGACGCCAAGATGGTCGTTCAGTGAGACGTGCGCGGAATTGAACCGGGCGGACAGCGTGAGCGACAGTGCGTCGATAATGTCGAATGCATCGGTGGCATAGACGCCGTAATAGTCGTTTGCGCCCGACACGCTGACCGGCGCGATTTCCCCGCCGGCGATGTCGATGACGATGCCGGGACCGAGAAATCCACGCGCGTTCGACATGGTACCGAGTTCCGACACCGCGGAGAAATCGGTTCGTCCGCCGTCATAAGCCACGCCGACCAGGAACTGATTGTCATGGCCAAATAGCGTTCCGTTCTGGCTGAGCTGAAGTGCGCCGCCAAATCCGGTCGTCTCCGTCGCTGTGCGGTTGAGTTGCGCATAAGCGCCGCCGGACAGAAAATCGGGAATCGGGCTGCCGCTGCGATCGGTGACGATCGTGCCGTCCTCCAGACACAAGAGACCAACACCGCATGGCTGCGCATCGCTGGCATCGCCATTGAACGTGCGCTGCCCGAACCGGCTGACATAGGCATTGCCCTGCAGCGCGAACCCGTCGCCAAGCGTCGCGTCGCCGAAGAGATTGGCGAGGCCGAAGGTGTTGCCGGTCTTGTCGGGGAAGGTGAAGACGGCGGAGCGGTCGACCGCCAGCAATTGCACGGGTGTGGTCCCGTTGCCGGTCAGCGCCGTCGCCGCACCTGTCACATCGAGATGGAATTCGGCCGGCCCGTTTCGCCATGCGAAATCGGCAAAGCCGCGTGCCAGATGCGAGGGCGAATGATCGCGCCAGCCATTGTCGTTCGAGAGCGTCCCGGCTGCGTATATCGCGTGGTCTCCGTCGTCGTTTCCAAATTGTGCCGAAGCCTCAACGCGCCCGAAGGATCCGCCGGCAAGTTCGATCTCGTTCCCCTGCCAGGAAAATCCATCCTTCATTCGCAGCGAAACCGAACCGCCCAGCGCGTTCAAGCCGAACACAGGGTTGGAGCCCTGGATGGTCAGGTGATCGATTGCGACATCGGGGATCAGGTCCCAATTCACCGAATCGCCGAACGGCTGGTTGAAGCGGACTCCGTCGACATGCACGGCGAGCCCTTGCGCATCGCCGGACAAAGGCGACGCCTCGAAGCCGCGATAGAAGAGGTTCGGCTGAAAGGGATTGTCCTGCGCTTCCGCAAGCGAAATTCCGGCCGCCGACGTATTCATCGCGTTCAGCGCATTAGGTGCACCGAAGCGCGAGAGATCGCCGGCCGAAAAGCTCTGGACGTTGGCGGCGACCTTTTCCGGATCGATCGCCGTTCCCGGAAGCGCACTCGCGGTGACGACGACAGTTTCGCTTTCGGCCGCCGGGGCGCGGACCGGACAACACGCCGCGATCAGCGCCGCCGCGAACCAGCGCGCCGAAATCATTGCGCGGCGGTCGCCCTTGCGGGTGCCGACGACGCCGCGCGGCTGCGGATGAATTGCCCCAGCCGCTGCAGCGACACCTTCGCTTCCGGCACGTAAGGATTGGCCTGAAACGCGTGCTGCATTCCGTCATAGATCTCGACACTCACGGGCACGCCCGCTTCCGCGGCCTTCTCGCCGATGCGGCTTGCATCGTCCTTCAGGATCTCGAGGCTGCCGGCGTGCACCATGAGCGGGGGAAAATCGCGGAAGCTCGCATAGACCGGCGAGGCGTAAGGATCGGCCGGACTCTGCTTCTTGAGGTAGTGCCGCGCGCTCATGAACAGCAGATCCCACGACAGCGCCGCATCGTTGCGTGCATTCGACAGCATCGACCAGCCGGCGAGAGAGAGATCGACCCACGGGCTCATCGCGATGCAGCCGGCCGGCATCGGCAGGCCTGCATTGCGGATCGCCAAGAGCGAGGCGAAGGCCAATCCGCCGCCGGCATCGTCACCGGCCAGAATGATCGAGCCGGGCTGCGCGCCCTTCTGCAGCAGCAGCCGGTAGGCATCGATGCAATCGCGCAAGCCGGCGGGAAAGGCGAATTCCGGCGCCAGCCGATAGGCCAGCGAGAACCCGCGCGCCTGGCCCGCCTGACACAATCGCGCGATCAGCGGCCGATGCGTTTCCGGCGATCCCGCGATGTAGCCGCCGCCATGCAGGTAGAGGATGAGGCGCTGCGATTCCGCGGCCTCCACGCGCACCCATTCGCCCTTGATCGGACCAAGCTGTGCCGGCTCGAAGCGCGCCTCGCGTGGAATCGGCCCGAAGCGATCGGAAAGATAGGTGAACTGCCGGCGCAAATCCTCGATTCCGGACTCCACGTCCACATTGCGAGGGCGCGAAATCCGCGTCAGGCGTCCGAACAGGGCACTCTGCCAGGAAGGCATCTATCTCAAATCGGGGACTGTCCGTGTCAGGATAAGCCGACGTGCAACGGTCTGTCACCACAACAAGAAGGCCGGATGGAGTTCCATCCGGCCTTTTGCTGTTTCTGCTTAACGGGACGATCGATTACGCGGCCTTTGCCGTGCCCTCGATGGTCTTCAGTTCCGGCGCGTTGATCGCGATTCGCCGCGGCTTCTTCTCCTCCGGCACGATCTGCTCGAGCTCGACATGGAGCAGGCCGTTCTCGAGCTTCGCCGACTTCACTTCGACGTGTTCGGCGAGCTGGAAGCGGCGCTCGAAGGCGCGGCCGGCGATGCCCTGATAGAGATAGCCCTTGCCTTCGGACTTCTCGCTCTCATCGCGCTTGCCTGAAATGGTGAGCACGCCATCGTGCAGCTGCACGTTCAGGTCCTTCTCGGCGAAGCCGGCGACCGCGACGGAAATGCGGTAGCGGTTCTCGGCCGAGCGCTCGATGTTGTAGGGTGGATAGCCGTTGCCCGAATCGTACTGGGCAACCTGGTCAAGGGTGTCGAACAGCCGGTCGAAGCCGACGGTCGAACGGAAAAGCGGGGAAAAATCGAATCTCATGGTCACAACCTCCTGAAAGCGATGTGGTTTGGAGCCTCGCCCCCAAGCGGGGCCCGAGGCCTTGCTTTGCCCGGATGCCGTCAGGCCACCCGGACATCCCTGAAATAAGGAGGGCTTCTGGCAGTTCAAGGGCGCGAGTGACAGGAATGCCTGCTCGACTCGCTGCTCTCGCCCGAAGTGCTCAGTAGGCCGGCTGCGGTCCGTACCAGCGGTGGCGATAGTACCAGCGTGGACGACGGTAATAGCGTGGGCCGTAATAGGCCGGTCCGTAGTAACCGCCGGCCGCGTAAACCGGCGGTGGGCCATAAGCGGGCGGCGCGCCATAAGCGGCTGGTGGACCATAAGCGGGTGGCGGTCCATAGGCGGGACCGCTTGCTGCATCGGCCACGGCGCGCAACGGCAGCGTGGCGACGGTCGCTGCGCCGACAACCACGGCGCCTGCGGCGTCGAACACGCAACCGACAAACCAGCAGCGGTGATGATGCCACGGACCGGCCGATGCCGCAGATAGGGGCATGGCGACAAGAGCGGCGCTTACGCACGCGCCGGCGAGTAAACTCCGGACAGACATGGATTTCTCCAGAAACAAACACCCCGCCGCCGGCACCTAACCATGCGAGGCCCAACGACAACGAATGAAATTTCCGTCACGCCGGGGTGGACGTGGACTCGTTTTCATGAAGCTGCGGACAGGAATTATTGAGCGCCCATGGTGGCGCGCGTAGCCTGTCCACATCTCTTTGGGGAGCACTGTCATGAGCGCGGCGCACTGGAAGGTCGGAGCGGATGGCGAATTGTTCGCGGATGCGATCGGCGATCCGGCGAATGTGGTGAACAGCACTCCACCCACGACTGCGGATCAATGGAAGATCGGGCTGGACGGTGACTGGGATACCGCCGCCAACTGGACGAACGGTGTGCCGACGAGTTCGTCCGATGTCACCGTCAACGCCTTCGGCACCTACACAGTGACGTTGTCGGCCGCCGGTGCCGCGAACTCAGTGACGCTCGATGCGAGCAGTGCGACATTCTCCGAGAGCGCGGCCGGATCGCTCAATATCGTCGGCGATTTCGAGGTCGATGCCGGCACCGCCATCCTCAACGGCAACAACACCATTGGCGACGATTTCAGGGTGAATGGCGGCACGCTCGTGTTGAACGGCGCAAACAGCGTTGCTGGTGCAACATCGGTTACTGGCGAATTGGAAGTGGGGAACTCCGGCGCACTTGGCGTCAAATTACTGGGCCTGCAAGACGGGATCCTGCTCGGAACCGTCACCGAAACCCTCGCCAACCACCTCGTGTTTCTCGATAGCGATACGATTGCGGCAGCGCATGCAAAGGTTCTGACCCTTTCGGAGGGCGGCTGGTTTTTTAACGGGAACCAACTCACCTTTGGATTGCCGGGGAACGATGGCACGGTGGTCTGGGACAGTAATTCGAACGCCAGCACGGGCGGCTCGTTCCCGATCCTGATTCAGGATGGAACGCTGAAAGGCGGAGACGACAATTTCGACCTGTTATTCCAATTCGCGTCGTCTACCACTGTTGCCGGCGGAGCAACGCTCGATCTCGCCGGCGCCAGCATTACTCTCGAAAATCTTGAAGGCGACGGTATCGTCACCAGCAGCGCGGGCGCGCCCATCCTGACCATCGAGTCTGATGGATCGACAGTTAGCGCCTCGATCCGAGGCTCCATATCGGTCGATATCGCGCTGGTGCCGCACGTTGGGGCGGGATCGCTGTTCCTCACCGGCACGAACATCTATTCCGGCACGACCACGATAGAGGATGAAGCAAGCTTGTTCGTCGGCGACGGTGGAACCGGCGGCACGCTGGGGCGAGGATCGGTCGACCTGGTCGGGACAGGTTCCGAACTGACGTTCGATCGCAGCGATACCGTCACGATTGCCAACGCAATTCTTGGCGTTGGCCGCGTTGGGTACGAGGGCGGCGGCACCTATGTCGTCAAGCAAGACAATTCTTACACCGGCGACACCGCGATTGTCGGCGATTCCATATTCGAAACTGCAACGTCGGGCGCGTTCGGAAGCGGCACCCTGATCCTCGAGAATGGCGAATTTCTCGCCACCGCGAGCTTTTCAATCGTCAACGGTCTTGATATCGAATCAACAGATACCATCGCAGCGCGGCACGGCAAGGTATTGACGTTGGCGCTCTCGAACAACTGGGTCGTCGGCGTCGATGGCGCCCGCGTGATAATCGGCGACGGAACGAATGACGGCACCGTCCTTTGGAAGGGCGGCTCGGGCGGCACCTTCGACGACAGTTCAGCCACTCTCGAAATCCGCAGCGGCACCTTCAAGGACGGCGACGGAACCCTCGGCAATTTCGTCTCCAATTTCCAATCTGTGACCGTGGATGCCGGAGCCAATCTTGTCCTTACGTCCGGCGCGTTTCTCGGCGACCTCTCCGGGACAGGAACGATCAGCGGTTCTTCCGGTGTAGAGCTTGGAATTGGCGGCGGCGATTTCGGCGGCGTGTTCAGCGGGAACGTAAGCGTTGATATCCAAGAAGCGACCGTTCTGACGGGCGACAGTACTGGCGTGAGTCACGTGGCGATTGGGGGTGCGGGCGACGCCCTCGCGCTTGGCGATGGCGGCATCACAGGCTCTGTGGGCAGCGCTCCCATCGAGATCGACGCCGGCGACTCGCTGCTGATCGATCACAGCAATGCCTTTGCGCTTTCGAATGCGCTGAGCGGATCCTTGACTTCCGTGCTTGAACAGCTCGGTACCGGAACGACGACAGCGACGCATCTGACCAGTTTCGACGGGATTCTCGACGTGGTGGCCGGCGAGTTGTTTGTGAACAAGACCGCCAACAACGTGCACACCGTCGAACTCGACGGCGGCACGCTCGCCACCGGCAAGGGTGTGACGTTCTCTCACAATTTCTCCGTCACCGGCGATGTCACGCTGGCCGCGACGACCAAGACGGCGCTGACGCTCGACTTCTCATCGTGGTCGTTCGACGCGAGCAGCATCACCTTCGGCGATGACAGTCACCACGGCACGATCGTCTGGCACACGCCGGCAGGCGGCACCGGGGTGGCCGATGGCGACGTCTTCACTGTCGACATTCATGCCGGGGTTCTCGAAGCCGCGGATGGCAATTTGGGCGCGCTTCTGTTTCCAGCGGTGAGCACGACGGTCGAAGGCGGAGCCGAACTCAATATCGGTTCTGTCGGAACGGCGATCGGCAATCTACTGGGGAGCGGCGTCATTGTCGGCAGCGGCAATGCGCTTCTGGAAGTTGCCGATGGAAGCTTCGCCGGACTGATCAAGGGTGCCGTCACGGTCGAGGTGCTAGGCAATTTTGAGATCTCGGGAGTCAACACGTTCAGCGGCCAATACGAGCTCGCCAGCAGCGACGCCACGCTGACGCTCGATGCCGCAGCCAGGCAGAACATCACCTTCTTCGATCCGAACGACACGATCGTCTTCACGCTGGGAAACGTGTACCGCGGAACGGTGTCTCAATTCGACAAGGCCATCGATCCCACGATGGATTTCGCCGGGCTGTCGTTTGCAACGGCGACGGACAGTTTCGCCAATAGCGTGTTCACCATCACCGATGGCACGCACACCGAGCACATCGCAATGGCCGGCACATTCTCGGATGCGAGCTTCGCGCTGGCCGACGATCACCATGGCGGCGTGGCGGTCACCTACACCGGCGTGACGGATATTCTCGGCCTGGGTTAGGTCAGACTCCGCGCCAGCCGCTCAGGTGCCACGCGCCGATCAGCCAGAAGACCAGCAGGACGGCGTTGATGAACGTGTCCATCTGTCCCGCAGTGACATGCCAGCCGGTGGCGTCGCTCACGACGGTGCGCAGCCAGGCGCCCTCCTCGCGATTCTTCGGATTGCGCCAGCGGCCCGTGCGGATCAGCGTCTCTATGTTGTTGAGGACACACGATCCCTTGTTGAACCGCCATTGCAGGAACATTCCCGGCAGGAAGACGAGATAGACGATCAGCGCCCAGCGCGCCGAAGCCAGCCATCCGGTCACCACATAGATCAGGGGCAGGAAATGGATCAGGAAGAAGAACCACCCGAGCGCATCGCGCTTGGTGGGATGTTCCGGGAGCGAACTTTCGATCTCGGACGGCCGATCGTCCTCGATCGCCGCGGCCATTGTGCCTGGCTCCATCTCATGCTCCCAGCCTGTCCCGGGCCGACTGTATGGCGGATGGCCGCGCGCGCAAAATCGGCAGTCCGGCCCGGTGACAAATGCTCAGTGCGCCTCTAGATTAACGATTGAGTTTCGTGGCTCCCGGCGCGGGAACCGCCCCCAATTATCAGTGGAAGGACGAACATGAGCTCTCCCCAAATCGACGAGATCATCAAGCAAATGGGCAGCGCGATCGGCGCGAATTCGGGCCTTGGCGGCACCCTCAAGTTCGATTTCGGCGACGCCGGGAGCGTGCTTATCGACGGCAAGTCCTCGCCCAACACCGTTTCGGACGGCTCAGGCAAGCCAGCCGACACCACCATCAGCGTGAGTCTCGAGACCTTCGAGAAGATGGTGCGCGGCGAACTCGACGGCACATCGGCGTTCATGCAGGGCAAGCTTCGCGTGGCGGGCGACATGGGCCTTGCCATGAAGCTCGGGCCGATCCTCCAGAAGGCCCGCGGCTGACGGCCGTTTCGCTTCGTCCCGAAGACATCCAGCCGCGGTTCATCTCCGGCCGCGACGGCAAGGTGTTGCGCATCGCGACGATCGACGCGTCGCCGCGCATGCTGCCGCGTGGCGTGTGCGTACTGCTGAACGGGCAGACGGAGTTCATTGAGAAGTACGTGGAGGTGATCGGGGAGCTTTCCGCGCGCGGATTCACGGTGGCCACCATGGATTGGCGCGGGCAGGGCGGTTCGGTGCGCGCGCTCGACAATCCGCTGAAAGCGCACATCGGCGATTTCAGCGAATACGATTCCGATCTCACCATCTTCATGCACACGGTCGTGCGCAATCTGACGGACAAGCCGCCGATCGCGCTGGCCCATTCCATGGGCGCGCATATTCTTCTGCGTTCGCTGCACGCCAATCCTTCGGCGTTTGCCGCGGCGGCCATGACGGCGCCGATGCTGCGGGCGCTCACGCGCGGCTATCCCACGAAGCTGGCGCGCGCGATCTCCTATGTCGAGAACAGGCTCCGACGCCAGAACGATTTCGTGCTCGGCATGGACAAGCGCGATCCACTCAAGATGACGTTCGCCGATCAACTGGTGACATCCGACACCGCGCGCTTTGCCCGCACGCAGGATTTCCTGCGCGAACATCCCAACCTGCGGCTGGCCGGTCCCACCTGGGGGTGGCTGGAAGCTGCGTACCGGTCCATGCAGGAGGTGATGGCTCCCGGCTATCCCGAAGCGATCACCACGCCGATCCTCATGGTAGGGGCAGGCCGCGACCGCATTGTCGACACGAGCGCCGAACGCGAATTCGCCGCGCGGCTGCCCAACTGCCGCTATGAGGAATACGGCGATGCCGAGCACGAGATCCTGATGGAGAACGATGCGATCCGCACCCGCTTCTGGGAGTCGTTCGACGAATTCATGGCGCAGCACACGCCCTAAGTTTCTGTCAGCGCGCCGCCAACGGACCCAGCGCTTCGACCAGCGGCGCGAGCAGATCTCCGCAATCCTTCCATCGTCCGATGGCGTCGGCGTAAAGCGGCTGGCGCACCTCCGCCGCGCTCGCAGTGAGGATCGGCCGCTGCGTGCGATGGAAGGCAACGCAACGCTCGTCCCATTTGAGTCCGCAATAGGCAATCATTTGTCGCGCCGCGCTTTCCAGATCGCCGACGATGTTTTCGTAGCGCATCTCGAGCATTCGCCCTTCGGGCAGCACGGCTCTCCAGTGTGATATCAGTTCGACGTAGGCGCGATAGTAGCGTCCCAATTCTCCAAGCCCGTAGCTGAAGGGAAGGTTTCTCCCGAATGTGCGGGTAAAGCACGACATGCAGGTGTCGACGGGATCGCGAATGACGTGGATGATCCGCGCTTTGGGCAGCGCGAGGTGAATAAGGCCGACGAGTTCGAAATTCATCGGCATCTTGTCTGTAATCCGCGAGGCTCCCGGCGCCTCCGCCTGAAGCGCATTCACGTAGCGGCGTCCCGCCTGACCAAGCGACTTCGCTTCGAGCAACGTCACGGATTCCGGAAACACGACGTTACCCATGGTGAGCGAACGCGCGATTTCGGAAAGCAGTGTCCGCTCGCCTCCACCTGTCACCAGCGGATGGCTTGCGAGAATCTGCTCGACCAGCGTGGTTCCCGAGCGGGGCATCCCGACGATGAAGATGGGCAACGATGAATCGTCGCCCGCGCCGCCTTTCTCGGCCAGCAATTCCGGCGTGAACACCGCCGCGATGCGGTGCATCATGCCGAGCGTGCCTGCCTCGTCATACTGAACCGTGCGCCGCCGGATCGTGTTGGCGCGCAGCAGGTGCTCGATCGCGGCGCGTGTCTCGCCGATATCGCGATACGCCTTGCCGAGCGCATAGTGCAGTTCTGCCTGCTGCGGCTCGGGAAGCCGTGAAGGATCGTTCGCAAGCGACTCCATCGTTGCGATTTGCGGGTCGCCGGGAATGAAGCGTTTCATTTGCGACAGCACGCGATGGTAGGACGGATTGGTGGGCGCCAGCGCGACGGCCCTTTCCAACGCCCGCCTTGCCTCGTCCGATTGCCCGAGCGCCTGCGCCGCGATGCCGAAGCCGCGCAAGGCCTCGGTGTTGTCCGGTTCAATCCCGAGCGCCCTCCGGAAAGAGGCCAGCGCTTCCTCCGGTTTGCCCAGCGCATGAAGCGAGAAACCAAGTGCGGCGTGCGCGGACGCGCGATCGGGGTCGACCGCGATCGCGCGTGCAAAATGCTGCGCGGCTTGCGCGTGGCGCGTCCGCACCAGCGCCAGACCGCGGTTGAAATGCAGACCGGCCAGATTGCTCCGCGCGGCCCCGAGGTTCGGGTCGAGCGCCAGCGCGCGTTCATACGCCGCGATGGCTTCGTCGTGTTTCCCTAGCGCGACAAGCGCGTTGGCCAGATTGTTTTGTGCCTCAGCAGAGTCCGGAGCGGCCTGCGAAAGCTTCGCCAGCACATCGGCCGCTTCCGCGTAACGGCTGGTGGAAAAGAGCAGGACGCCGAGATGTTTCAACGTATCCTGATGATCCGGCGCCAGCACCAAAGCGCTGCGATAGGCGGCTTCGGCTTCGGCAAGCGCGCCAGCTTCATGCCGTTTACGTCCCCGTCTGAAGGCCTCCTCGACAGTCATGCGGCAGCGCGCATCAGGGCGATTGCGCGATGACGTTCGATGATACGCCCGGCGGCAGCTGATCGATGACCAGGATCTTCACCGGTGTGGTGCCGTTGTTCCGGCCGAAGTGCCAGGTGTTGGTCATTTCTGCGAAGAACTTTCCCTTCGGAATATCGAATGTCTTACCGGTGGCGACGTTGGTTACGGTCAGCGTGCCTTCCAGCACGTAGACGTAATGCGGATAGAGATGCTTGTGCACGCGCAGCCGCGATCCGGGTGGGAACGTCGTCAGCGACACCACGACCTTGGGCTTGTCCGGGACTTCGATCTTTTGCCCGGTGATCGTCGCGTCGCCCGAAAACACGCGCACGGACGTCACCTGCGGCGCCTTTCCTGCGTCGGCCGCTTGTGCACTGCCACAAAAAAGAAGCAGCGCGGCGACGGCGGTTCGTTTCATGACTTTTCCCCATGTCAATTCGCACGAATATTGTGCGCGAGCAGGTTTGGCCGCAACCGCCTTGGAAAGTCCGTTGGCTTTGGAGGCGCGGGAACGGCTATTGTCCGCCCCGCAATCCCGCCCCATCCCGCCATGACCGACCGCAATCGCCCCTTCCATTCCGCGCTCGAGCTGATCGGCAACACGCCGATGGTCGAACTGACCCGTTTCGAGGCCGGCCCGTGCCGGCTGTTCGTGAAGCTGGAAAGCCAGAACCCAGGCGGCTCCATCAAGGACCGCATCGGCAAATCCATGATCGAAGCGGCCGAGAAGGATGGCCGCCTGAAACCGGGCGGAACGCTCATTGAAGCGACCGCCGGCAACACGGGCCTTGGTCTGGCGCAGGTCGGCATGGTGAAGGGCTACAAGCTCATCCTCATCGTGCCGGACAAGATGGCGCGCGAGAAGATCCAGCATCTGCGCGCCATGGGCGTGGATGTGCGCATCACGCGATCCGATGTCGGCAAGGGCCACCCCGAATATTATCAGGAGATGGCGCAGCGCATTGCCGATGAGACGGGCGCGTTCTACGTGAACCAGTTCGCCAACCCCGCCAATCCGCTGGCGCATGAAACCGGCACAGCGCCGGAAATCTGGGAGCAGATGGAGCATGATGTCGACGCCATCGTCGTCGGTGTCGGCTCCGGCGGAACGATGACCGGCATCGGCCGCTTCTTCAAGCGCGTGTCGCCGAAAACGGAAATGGTACTCGCCGATCCGCAAGGCTCCATTCTCGCGCCGCTGGTGAAGACCGGGAAGGTGACGGAAGCCGGATCTTGGACCATCGAAGGCATCGGCGAGGACTTCGTGCCGCCGAACTGCGATCTGTCATTGGTCAAGCAGGCCTACGCGATCTCCGACAAGGAAAGCATCGAGACGGCGCGCGCCCTGCTGGCGAAGGAAGGAATCCTCGGTGGTTCGTCCTCCGGCACGTTGCTCGCCGCCGCCCTGCGCTATTGCCGCGAGCAGACCACGCCGAAACGCGTCGTCACGCTGGTGCCGGACAGCGGCAACAAATACCTCTCCAAGGTCTACAACGATTTCTGGGTGATCGAGCAGGGATTGGCGGACCGCAAGCTCACCGGCAACCTCTCCGATCTCATCACGCGGCCGCATGAATCCGGCGGCACGGTGACGGTCTCGCCGGACGATACGCTGATGGTCGCGTACAATCGCATGCGCTCCTCCGACGTGTCGCAGCTGCCGGTGCTGAAGGAAGGCCGCATCGTCGGCATTCTCGACGAGAGCGACATTCTCTCCCATGTCGAAGGCCACGACGAATTCCGCACGCAGCAATTCCAGGATCCGGTGCGCACGGCCATGACGGCGCGGCTGAAGACCGTGCAGGTGAACGACAGGATGGAGGTGCTGCCGCCCATCTTCGAGCGCAACGAAGTGGCCATCGTGCTCGACCGCGACAAATTCGTCGGCCTCATCACGCGCATCGACCTCATCAATCATCTGAGACTCAATCCATGACCAAAGGCCACAACCGGCTCGCTTTCGCCACGCGCACGATTCACGCCGGCCAGCATCCCGATCCCACAACTGGCGCGGTGATGGTGCCGATCTACGCGACCTCGACTTACGCGCAGGAATCGCCGGGCCAGCACAAGGGCTACGAGTATTCGCGCTCGCAAAACCCCACGCGGCAGGCGTTCGAGCGCTGCATTGCCGATCTGGAAAGCGGCACGGAAGGATACGCATTCGCCAGCGGCCTGGCGGCGGAATCCACCGTGCTCGATCTGCTGACGAGTGGCGATCATGTGATCGCCAGCGACGATCTCTACGGCGGAACGTTCCGCCTGTTCGAGCGCGTGCGGAAGAAGAGCGCAGGGCTCGTGTTCGATTTCGTCGACAAGTCGGATGTGGCCAATGTCGAGCGTGCCATCACGCCGAAGACGAAGATGATCTGGATCGAGACGCCGACCAATCCGCTGCTGAAGCTCGCCGATCTTTCGGCCATCGCGGCGCTGGCGGAGAAGCGTGGCATCCTCACCGTGTCGGACAACACGTTCGCGTCGCCTTATGTGCAGCGGCCGCTCGAGCACGGCATCGACATCGTGGTGCATTCGACGACCAAGTATCTGAACGGACATTCCGACATCGTGGGCGGTTGCGCCGTGGTGGGCGAGAATCCGGAACTGGCCGAACGCCTGCGCTTCCTGCAGAACGCGGTCGGCGCCATCCAGGGGCCGTTCGATTCCTTTCTCGCGCTGCGCGGATTGAAGACCCTGGCGCTGCGCGTCGAGCGGCATTGCTCCAACGCACTCAAGATCGCGCGGTGGCTGGAAGCGCGGAAGGACGTCAGCCGCGTGATCTATCCGGGGCTGGAGTCGCATCCGCAACATGCGCTGGCGAAGAAGCAGATGGCGGCGTTCGGCGGCATCGTGACGGTGATCCTCAAGCGCGATCTCGCCGCCACGAAGCGGTTCCTCGAACGTGTGCGCCTGTTCACCCTGGCGGAATCGCTCGGCGGCGTGGAGTCGCTGATCGAGCATCCCGCCATCATGACGCACGCCTCGATCCCGGCCGATCAGCGCGCGCGGCTCGGCATTTCGGATTCGCTGGTGCGGCTGTCCTGCGGCATCGAGGATTCCGGTGATCTCATCGCCGATCTGGAACAGGCGCTCAGCTAGTCTTTACCCACACGATGTCCCAGCTCTCGCGGCGTTCGATGAAGCCGGTGACGTTGCCGTTCGCGTCGTACTGGAAGATCTTGCGGATGCGATTGTCACCGGGAATGAAGAACACGTCGCGCGTTTCCGCTTTCCACTCCGCGGCGGGTCGTCCGGTTCGCGCCCCCATCAGTTTTCCGTTTGAAACACTCAGCGTGGTGACCGGCTCGGAATCTTTCAGTCTGTACGTGCCTGCGAATTTCTGCAGCGCGCTCGCCGGCAGCGCGATGGACGGCGGATCGGTGCGCTCGGCCAGCACCTGGCCTTCGATCTGCTTCCAGCCGTCGGCGCGCTTCTTCCACACCGTGTTGGTGAGATAGTTCGCGTGGATGGTCTGGCCGTAATAGTGCTCGGTCTCGACCTGCCGGAAGAGGGCCGTCGCCGCGTCGCCATCCTCGTTGTAGGACAGCAGCACGATCCTGATCTCGCCGCTCAAGCCCTTCGGCAGCGGGCGGATCTCCTTCAGCATCTCCGCCTTGCCTTTGAAGCTGTCGTCCTCCTCGGCGTAGATCACGCTGGGATCGAGATACTTGTCCCACACGGCCACGTTGCCGGCCGCCACCGCGTCGGCCATCTCCTGTTCATGTTGGGTGATGAGCGCGCGGTCGTCGGCCAGCGCCGGTGTGCACATGAAGGCGAGAAATGCAATGACAAGGCGCATGGATACCTCTCCCCCACCGTGGTACGGTCTGCATCGACGATAAGGGTTTGTCCTGGCGATTCACGGTCAGGTCCCTGTGAGCGCCTCTGCAATACGCAATGGACATGCCGGGAAAGATTTCCGGCAGCAGCGCGTTATCAGCCCTTCGGTCATTGCGAAAGGAGCTCACATGACCAGCAAGTATCTTCGGGCCACGGTCGCGACGTTTGCCGCCGCACTGATGGCTTCAACAGCATTCGACGCGACGGCCCAGCCTTACGGGCCGCCGCCGGGCGGCGATGATCAGGGCCCGCCCCAGGGCCAATATGCCGAGCCGCCCCAAGGCTATGAACAGGGCGGAGACTACGACGATCAGTCCCAGCAGCAGGACGAAGCCTATGCGCAGTCCTATTCCGAGTGGGCGGCGCGCAACTGCGTCAGTCAGGCCAACAACACGGCCGCGGGCGCGTTGATTGGCGGAATTCTCGGCGCCGGCATCGGCGCGGCCACCAGCCACAATGCGGGCCGCGGTGCTGCCATTGGCGGTGCCATCGGCGTCGGCGCTGGCGCGGTCGCCGGCTCGGCCTCGTCGGCGGGCGGCTGTCCGCCGGGTTATGTGGTCGCCGCGGGTGCGCCGGCCTTCTACTTCGCCGGTGGTCCGTATGTGGCGTGGGCCCCGGCCTGGTATCGCCCTTGGGTGTGGACCGGCGGGCGCTGGGCCTATCACCCCTACCGGTACTGGTACTGGCGTCACAACGCGTATTGGCATCCGGGTTGGCGCGGCGGCCACCCACATTGGCGTCATCGCCGCTGGTGATGCCGGATCGACGATCCAAAATGGAAGCCGCCTTCGGGCGGCTTCTTTTTTTGTGGTTTTTGATGGCGAACACGCTCGCGCGTGCTTCGCTAGAGCGACGGCAGGTCGAGCTTGTGTTCGCGCGCGCAATCGATCGCTAGCTCGTAGCCCGCATCGGCGTGCCGCATGACGCCGGACGCCGGATCGTTCCACAGCACACGCTCGATGCGGCGCGCCGCGGCCTCCGTCCCGTCGCACACGATCACCATGCCGGCGTGCTGCGAGTAGCCGATGCCGACGCCGCCGCCGTGATGGATCGACACCCAGGTGGCGCCGCTGGCGCAATTGAGCAGCGCGTTCAGCAGCGGCCAGTCGGAGATGGCATCCGATCCGTCCTTCATGGATTCCGTTTCGCGGTTGGGTGAGGCCACCGAGCCGGAATCCAGATGATCGCGGCCGATGACGACCGGCGCTTTCAGTTCGCTGCGTGCCACCATTTCGTTGAAAGCAAGCCCGGCGCGGTGGCGGTCGCCAAGTCCGATCCAGCAGATGCGCGCCGGCAATCCCTGGAACCTGATCCGCTCGCGCGCCATGTCGAGCCATTGATGCAGGTGGCGATTGTCCGGCATCAGCTCCTTCATCTTCGCGTCGGTCTTGTAGATGTCTTCCGGATCGCCGCTGAGCGCGGCCCAGCGGAACGGCCCGATGCCGCGGCAGAACAGCGGACGGATATAGGCCGGCACGAAACCCGGAAAATCGAACGCGTGGTTTTCGCCTTCTTCCAGCGCCATCTGCCGGATATTGTTGCCGTAATCGACGACGGGAATGCCCATGCGGTGGAAGGCCAGCATGGCGCGCACATGTTCGGCCATCGATTGCTTGGCCGCGTGCTCCACGGCTTTGGGATTGTTGGCCCGCTTCTGCTCCCATTCGGAAAGCGACCATCCCTTCGGCAGATAGCCGTTCAGCGGATCGTGCGCGGAGGTCTGATCCGTCACCGCATCCGGCTTCACGCCGCGCTTCACCAGTTCCGGCAAAATCTCAGCCGCGTTGCCGAGCAGTCCGACGGAAATCGCTTTCTTCTCCTTCGACGCGCACTGGATCATGCCGAGCGCCTCGTCGAGGTTCTTCGCCTGCTGGTCGAGATATTTCGTTTTCAGCCGCATCTCGATGCGTGACGGCTGGCATTCGATCGCCAGCATCGAAGCCCCCGCCATGACGGCGGCAAGCGGCTGCGCACCGCCCATTCCGCCGAGACCCGCGGTCAAGATCCAGCGCCCCCGCAGATCGCCCCCGTAATGGCGCCGGCCCAACTCGGCGAAGGTCTCGTAGGTCCCCTGAACGATGCCCTGGCTGCCGATATAGATCCACGATCCGGCCGTCATCTGGCCGTACATCATGAGCCCCTTCTTATCGAGCTCGTGGAACTTGTCCCACGTCGCCCAATGCGGCACGAGATTGGAATTGGCGATCAGCACGCGCGGCGCATCGGCATGCGTGCGGAAGATGCCGACGGGCTTGCCGGATTGCACCAGCAGCGATTGATCGTCTTCCAAGCGCTTCAGCGCGGCGACAATGCGGTCGAAGCTCTCCCAGTCGCGCGCCGCACGCCCGATGCCGCCATAGACGACGAGCTCTTCCGGCCGCTCCGCCACTTCCGCATCGAGATTGTTCATCAGCATGCGCATCGGCGCTTCGGTGAGCCAGGACTTGCACGAGAGCTCTGTCCCGCGCGGGCTTCTGATGTGGCGTGTGTTGTCAATGCGCGTCATGGTGCCTTCCGCTTGTGTCATCGATGAAGTGGCGCAGCAGGCGTGCAAGGACCGCGCGCAACGGGGCTGCATAGTCCGGATCGAAGGCGACCGGCCAGTTGGAGTCCGTCACGGCGCCAATGGGTTCGCGCAAGTAGGCGCGATGGGCGATCTCCAGCTGGAAAGCGCTGATGCCATCTGCCGGCCGGCCATAATGGCGCGTCGTCCAGCCGCCCTTGAACCGGCCGTTGAAGACGTAACTGAAATTGGAATCGATCAGGATGTTGTCGGCCATCCTGCTGTAGGCCGCTTCGCAGGCCTGGCCGGAGTTGGTGCCGATGTTGAGCTGCGGCAGCTCGCCTTCGAACAGCCGCGGGATGCGCGAGCGGATGGAATGTGCGTCGAACAGAATGACGCGGTTGTGCCGCATCTTCAGCCGTGCAATCTCGTCCGCAATCGCGGCGTGATAGGGATCGAAATAGCGCGCGCGGCGCCCGGCGATTTCGGATTCGTCCGGCACAGCACCATCGCGGTACAGCGCCTCGCCGTCGAAGGTTGTGGTGGGACAAAGCTCGGTCGTCGCCTGGCCCGGATAGAGCGAAGCGCCGGATGGATCGCGATTGCAGTCGATCACCGTGCGGGAGATCGCCGTGCGGATGATGGTTGCGTCGAGCGCCACGGCAAAATCGTAGAGCTTCTCAATGTGCCAGTCGGCATCCTTGCGGGCGAGCCACAGTGAAACGAGTCGGGACCTGATCTCCGACGGAATATCGATGCCGGTGTGCGGCATGGAGACGATGAGGGGCGCCTCGCCGTGCTGGATGTGCAGCCAGTCAGGCATCCGCGCCTCCCAGCACGCGCCGGTGCAGCGGATTGAATCCCATGCGGTACACCAGTTCCGCCGGCTCGGCGATGTTCCAGATGGCGAGATCGCAACGCTTGCCCGCTTCGAGCGTGCCGATGTCGTCGCGGCCCAGCGCGAGCGCCGCGTTGGCCGTCACACCGGCCAAGCATTCTTCCACAGTGAGGCGAAAACAGGTCGCGGCCATGTTCATGCACAGCAGAATGGAGGTGAGCGGCGAGGTGCCGGGATTGCAATCGGTGGCGATGGCAATCGGCACCTTGTGCTTGCGCAGAAGATCGACCGGCGGCTTTTTCGTCTCGCGCAGGAAGTAGAAGGCACCCGGTAGAAGCACGGCGGCGGTTCCGGCTTGCGCCAGTGCTTTGATCCCGGCTTCATCCGTGTGCTCGAGATGATCCGCCGAGACGGCTCCGCAGCGCGCCGCCAGGGCCGCGCCACCACTATTGCTCAATTGATCGGCGTGAAGCTTGACGTTCAATCCCAGCCGTGCCGCTTCGACGAACACGCGTTCCGTTTGTTCCGGCGAAAACGCGATGCCTTCGCAGAACGCATCCACGGCATCCGCCATCGGCTGGATGGTCGAGATCATCTCGCACACGCGGTCGATGTAGGCGTCCTTGTCGGTTTCGCCCGGCGGCAACGCGTGCGCGCCAAGGAACGTTGTGCTGATGTTCACGCGATCGCCCAACGCGCGGGCTGCACGCAGCATCTTGAT